>MDTD01171046.1_pt1 | contig 11905 bp, 12 predicted proteins | sample 811221 | NCBI WGS metagenome assembly MDTD01 (sample SAMN05326646, study PRJNA326480) | marine metagenome | isolation source: seawater | place: Pacific Ocean: South West | collected 2011 | reverse complement strand
TTATGCTCATTGCTGATGCTTTAAAAAGATCTTCTGCATCAAAGATAACAGCTGTTGTTCCTTATTACGGTTATGCTAGACAAGATAGACGAGTAAGATCTGCCAGAGTTCCAATAAGTGCGAAAGTTGTCGCTGATATGTTTGCATCTGTAGGTATAGATAGAGTTCTTACTATTGATCTGCACTCTGAAACTATTCAAGGATTCTTTGATATGCCAGCTGATAATGTATATGCAACAAAATTCATGGTTGATGATATAAAAGATAACAACGAAAGAGATGAGGTTGTTGTAGTATCTCCTGATGTTGGTGGTGTTGTAAGAGCAAGAGCTTTGGCAAAATTGCTTGACGATACTGATTTAGCAATAATTGATAAAAGAAGAGCTGCTGCAAATCAATCTGAGGTCATGAATATCATTGGTGATATTGACGGAAAAGTTTGTATTGTTCCTGATGATATTATTGATACAGCTGGAACTCTTTGTAATGCTGCGAACGCTCTGAAAGAGAATGGTGCTAAAGCTGTAAAAGCCTATATCACTCATCCAGTATTATCTGGGCCTGCAATTGAAAGACTTGAAAATTCATCAATTGACGAATTAGTTGTAACAAATTCAATACCATTGTCCCAAGATGCTCAAAAATGCAGTAAAATACGCGTCATTTCATTAGCAAATATAATTGCTGAATGTATAAAAAGGCTTAGCAATGAAGAATCGCTAAGTGAAATGTTTTTATAGAGATAATTATGACAGATCAAATAGTTTTAAATGCAGATCCAAGAGAAAGAACTGGATCAAACAAAGCAAGAGTTATCAGAAAAATTGATGGCATGGTTCCAGCAATTGTTTATGGTGACGAAAAAGAAACGATTAATCTTAAATTAAAGCTTAATGAGTTAACAAAAGCTGCTGAAAACGAACTTTTCTATACTCAAGTATTATTAATTAAAACTGGCGAAAATGAAGAAAAAGTAGTTTTAAAAGAATTACAAAAAGATCCTGCTAAAGGTAAATTTCTTCATGCTGACTTCCAGAGAGTATCAAGGAAAACTAAGTTAAAAGTGGTAATACCTGTTAATTTCTTAAATGAAGATGAATGCAAGGGTGTTAAAGAAGAAGGTGGTGTTGTAGCAAAGGCAATTAGAGAAATTGAAATTATGTGTCTTGCGGGTAACATCCCTGAATCAATTGACGTCGACATTGAAAATTTAAATTTGGGTGAATCATTGCGTCTTACAGAAATTTCCTTGCCTGAGGGTTCAGAGATACCTGGATTAACAGAAGAGACTGACCAAATGGTTGTATCTGTAAATGCACCTAAAGCAGTAGAGGAAGATCCTATCGAAGAACAATTAGAAGATGGTGAAATGCCTGAAGGTGAAGATTCTTCTGAAGAATCTAGTGGAGATGAATCTGCAAATACTGAAGAATCTAATAAAGAAGATAGCTCCGAAGAGAGCTAATTCTATGTACAAGCTATGTATTGTTGGACTGGGAAACCCAGATAAAAAATACAATCATACGCGTCACAACATAGGCGGAGATTGGCTTAAAGATATTTCCACAACTTATGATGTTAAGTTTTCAAATAAATTAAAATTTGAGGCTGAAATTGGCGAATCACATTCAAGCTCAATTTTATGGGTAATTCCATCTAATTATGTCAATAATTCAGGAAATACTATTTCTAAAATTATTAAATCAACAAATCTACAACCTAGCAATTTTTTAATCTTGCATGATGATTTAGATCTTCAAATTGGTAGTGTTAGGTTGAAGGAATCTGGTGGTCATGGGGGGCATAATGGTCTTAGAGATATTATAAAAAAAATAGGTTCTGACAAGTTTAATAGACTAAGGATTGGTATTGGACATCCTGGATTTAAAGATGACGTAACTAACTGGGTATTAAATAAATTTAGCCCAGAAGAAAAAAAACAACTAGAAATCTCTTATTCAAAATTTTGTAATGTTTTTGATCAAATTCTTGCTTTAGATATAAATGCAGTTCAAAAAATACTTCATACAGAAAAATAATGGGATTTAAATGTGGAATAATTGGCCTTCCAAATGTAGGTAAATCTACATTATTTAATGCATTAACAAAATCTCAAATACCGGCTGAAAATTTTCCTTTTTGCACTATTGAGCCAAATATTGGCAAAGTACCGCTTCCTGATAAAAGACTTATAGAATTAAATAACATTGTTGATTCTAATAAAATTATTCCTGCTGCCTTAGATCTTGTTGATATTGCAGGTTTAGTAAAAGGAGCTTCGGATGGTGAAGGTCTTGGTAATTCATTTTTATCAAACATCAGAGAGATGAGCGCTCTTGCTCATGTTGTGAGATGTTTTGAAGATGAAAATATTACTCATGTTGATGGCTCTGTGAATCCTCGCAGAGATGTTGAGGTTATTAATTTAGAATTAATTCTTGCAGATCTTGAAACAGTTTCAAAAAGAATTACTAAGTGTGAAAAACTTCTCAAAACAAATGATAAAGAAAATAATTTGCAATTAGAAATACTACTGCGCCTTAAGAATGATTTAGATAGTGGACATTTAATTGACCTTAAGAGTTTTAATGATAACGAGCAAAAAATAATAAAAATTTTTCAGTTGCTTTCATCAAAACCTACATTTTTTATAGGGAATATAAATGATAGCGATGCTTCTAAAAATAATATTCAAGAATTAAATCAAATAGCTTCAGAACTAAATACATTTGTAATCCCAGCATCAATAAAAATGGAGCACGAAATATCATTATTGGATGAGGATGAGAAAAAAGAATATCTTGAATTAATGGGGATGGATGAACCTGTGCTGAATAAAATTATTTTTGAAGGTTACAAGCTTCTTGGTCTTAAAACATTTTTTACAGCTGGTCCGTCTGAAATAAGAGCATGGACAATTAAAAATGGTTTTACTGCTTCAAATGCTGCTGGAGTTATTCATACAGATTTTGAAAGAGGTTTCATTAAAGCAGAGGTTATAGATTTTGATGACTATATAAACAACAAGGGCGAACTAGGTGCAAAAGAAAACGGTAAATTACGTTTGGAAGGAAAAGATTATCTAGTTAAGGATGGAGACGTTATTCATTTTAAGTTTAATGTTTAAGCCTATAAAATAAATATTGACTCTTAAATTTTAGAGATTATCATTCAACGATTGGCTATGTAGCTCAGATGGTTAGAGCACAGCACTCATAACGCTGGGGTCGGTGGTTCAATTCCACCCATAGCCACCAGTCATTTAATAAATTATTCTTTTTTTAGATAAGCTAGAATTATTATCAGCGAGACTAAAACCAACAAGCCATCTTCGCCAAGCATATCTATTATTGAAGAAACATTTTGATAAACATCTCCGACAAATGGGGTGTCAGTTCCCAATAAGATACCTAGTAATAGCGAAACCACAACAAGTGGTACAAGTACTTTAGTTAGTTTGTTTAAAAGGGCCGTTATCCCTGCGAATGTAAATTTAAAGTTCATATTTTAAAAGTTTAGGAAGGGTTTTACCCCTTCCTAAATGGATTATTAAGTTATGTTACTTAACAAGACTCATTAAGATTGCTAAGACGAGAAGTCCTACAACACCATTAGAAGTAAGCATTTCAACTAATCCTGTTATATTACCAATCACATCAAGTCCAAGAACATCACCGAAGACTAAAGCTCCAACGATACCTAGACCTAGCACTCCTATTAGCACCTCAGTCAAATTTTTGACGATGCCATTTATCATCTTCCATGCATTATCCATAATATTTCCCCCCTATTAGGTTTTTTTATGTTTTGCAGGAACAATGAGAACACAAAATATGATTTGAATCAAATTATGTAACCAAAAATAAGACACAATATTTGACAATTATGAAATTATCTAATACTAAATAAAATATGTGTTTTTTATGCTTATTCTCCGTTTTCTGATAAAGCCTTCATTGATAGTTTCATCTTTCCCCTATCAAAGCCAATTAGTTTTACTTCTAATTCTTGTCCTTCCTCAAGTACGTCATTAACATTTTCAGTTCTTTCATTTGATATTTCTGAAATATGCAATAAGCCATCTTTACCAGGTAGAATATTTACAAAAGCACCAAACTCTACGATTTTAACAACAGTTCCTTTATAAACTTTATTAAGTTCAGGTTCTTCAAGGATTCCTTCAATTATAGCTAGGCACTCTTGCATGGAAGATTGATTCTGTCCAAAAACTGAAACTACCCCATCATCATTGATATCAACTGTTGCACCTGTTTGCTCTTGCATTGATTTTATAACAGCGCCACCTTTGCCAATGATTTCTTTTATCTTGTCCTTATCCACTATAAATGACTTCATAGCTGGGGCATTTTCAGATAACTTTTTAGGTTTGGAGATTGTCTCATTCATAATACCTAGAATATGATCTCTTGCCGCTTTAGCTTTTACTAATGCTGTCTCCATTATTGATTCATTTATACCTGAAATCTTAATATCCATTTGCAATGCTGTAATACCCGTTTCTGTTCCAGCAACTTTAAAATCCATATCTCCAAGATGGTCTTCATCTCCAAGAATATCTGTTAATACAGCAAAATCATCACCTTCTTTTATTAGGCCCATTGCTATACCAGCAACTGGACTTGAAAGTGGTACACCCGCATCCATTAATGACAAAGAAGTTCCACAAACCGAAGCCATTGAACTTGAACCATTAGATTCAGTAATTTCAGAGACAACTCTCATCGTGTAACCAAATTCGTCAACATCAGGTAATACTGCTTTTATAGCTCTTTTTGCTAAATTTCCGTGGCCAATTTCCCTTCTTTTTGGACCCATTGGCATTCCAATTTCTCCAACGCTGTAAGCAGGAAAATTGTAATGGAGCATAAAGTTATCACTATCTTCACCCTCAATGGACTCAATTCTTTGTGCATCTCTTGAAGACCCAAGAGTTGCAGCAACAATAGCTTGAGTTTCACCTCTTGTAAAAAGTGCTGACCCATGAGCTCCAGGTAATACGTTAGTTTCAACAAAGATAGGTCTAACTGTATCTAAATCTCTACCATCAATTCTTGGTTGATTGTTTAAAATATTTCCTCTAACAATATCTTTTTCAAGCTTCTTAAAATCAGACATTAATTTTCCAATTTCAATTTCATCAAGATCTTCATGTTTTTCTTTAATGTTATCTCTAATAACTTTAAGAGCTTCATTTCGTTCTGATTTGTTTGAAACCTTAAAAGCATCAGTTATTGATTCTTTAAAATGTGATTCGAGTTCCTCGTAGTAGCTATCTGAATTATCAATAGCTGGAGTGTCCCACATTTCGTTACCAACTTTTTCTTTTAGTTCATTACATGCATTGATAACAGCTTTCATTTCTTGATGCCCAAATAATACAGCTCCAAGCATCAAATCCTCATTAAGCTCTTTAGCCTCTGATTCAACCATCAAGACTGCTTCATCTGTTCCAGCAACAACCATATCTAAAAAAGAATCATCTAGTTCTTCAAATGATGGATTAAGAACATATTCACCATCAATAAATCCAACTCGTGCCGCTCCCATAGGGCCGTCAAATGGAGTTCCTGAAATTGTTAATGCTGCTGAAGCACCAATCATTGCAGCAATATCAGGATTCTGTTTTTTATCAGAAGACATTACTGTACAAAAAACCTGAACCTCATTTTTAAAGTGATCAGGAAACATTGGTCTTATTGGTCTATCAATAAGCCTAGATGTGAGTGTTTCTCTTTCAGTTGGTCTTGCTTCTCGTTTAAAAAATCCGCCAGGAATTCTTCCTGTTGCATAAAACTTTTCTTGATAAAAAACAGCCAGTGGAAAGAAATCCTTGTTAGGATCAGCTTCTTTCTTGGCTACTACGGTTGTAAGAACAACTAAGTCTCCTATTGTTACTACCACCGCAGCGGTTGCCTGTCTTGCAATTTTGTTTGTTTCTAATTTTACTGTTTGTTTTCCGTACTGAAATTCTACACATGTAGATTCTAATTTATTATTTTCCACGATTTTCCTTATTATTTTTGATACTAACCTCTTAGATTGAGTTTTTTGACTAACTCTGAATAACTATCAGCATCTTTTCTTTTTAGATACGCTAATAATTTTCTTCTAAGGTTTACCATCCTTATTAAACCAGCTCTGGAGTGATGGTCTTTGTTATGATTTTTAAAATGACTTTGAAGTTTATTTATATTTTCTGTTAAAAGTGCAATTTGCACTTCTGGCGATCCAGTGTCACCCTCATTTCTTTTAAATTTATCGACTATACTTGCTTTTTCTTCAGTTAATAGTGCCATATTATTTTCCTCGTAATGTTTAAATGAATTTTGCAAACCTCACATTACTAAAGTAAGCGTGCGAATATTATAACTTATTACCTTATTAAACAAGTTGTTTATGTTTAAGTTGGTAATCAAAAATGCTTCCAATTCCTATAAAATCTTTCGATTGATCATAGATTCTTACTAAGTCGATAGATTTTGAATTCATATTCACTCTTCCGCCATTCTTAAATATTTTTAGATCTTCTTTATTAAGAATGATTTTTTTTTGATCTTTGAAGGCATCGTCAATCTTAATTATGTTGCTCATAGAAATGTTTTTAACTTTGAAAGAATTTTCAACATCAAAGGTATGTTGCGTGAGCCTTTTTAAAGACTTCATATATGCTCCACAACCTAGATTTTCTCCTAAGTCTCTTGCCAATGATCTTATATAGGTTCCCTTAGTACATGTTAGTTCAAATGAACAGATTGGGTTTTTATAAGTTATATTTTTGATTTGTTTTATTTGAATCTTCCTTGGTTCTTTATCAATAAACTGTCCTTGTCTTGCATATTTGTATAGCGGTTTACCTTTATGCTTCAAAGCTGAAAAAAAAGGTGGTTTTTGAAAAGATTCGCCCAAGAAATTTTTAATCTCTTTTTTTACATTTTCTTTTGAACAATTAACATCGCATACTTTGATAATCTTACCTGAACCATCATCACTGTCTGTAACAATACCAAGCCTAATTTCAACGAAATAAGATTTATCAGAATTTAAGAAATAATTTGAAAATTTAGTTGCTCTATTTACAGCAAGTATTAACAAACCTTCTGCATCAGGATCTAAAGTACCTAAATGACCAACCTTTTTTAATGAATATTTTTTTTTAACTTTTTGAACTATGTTGTTAGATGAAAATCCTATATCTTTGTTTACAAGTAAAAAGCCGTTCATTTTATTTAAGATTTTTTAAAAGTTTCTCAATATTTTCACTATATTCGATACTTTCATCAAACTTAAATATAATCTTTGGGACTCTGCGTATCTCTATGATTTTTGATAATTTAGATCTGATCATCCCAGAAAACTTTGAGAGTATATCATTTTCTATCATACTGTCGCTTTTTTTGATAGATTTACCAATTATGGTGTAAAAAATATAAGCGATCCCAATATCTTCAGTAACTTTTACAGCATTTATATTGATATTTTGCAGTCGAGGATCTTTTACCTCTTGATTTAGGATTAATGAAACTTCTCTTTTTAATAAATCCGCAATTTTCTCAGTCCTGTTAGAAGACATATACCCTATATCTCCTGAGCTTCTTCCTTTCTATCAAAGACTTCTATTTTGTCACCAGGCTTAATATCTTTATAATTTTTAATACCCATTCCGCATTCATTGCCATTCTTTACCTCATTAACATCCTCTTTAAACCTTCTTAAAGAGTTAAGCTCACCCTCAAAAATTACAATATCGTCTCTTAAAACCCTTACTGGTTTATTTCTTAGAACATTTCCTTCCACAACGTTACATCCTGCAACTTGTCCAAATTTCGGCGAATTAAATACTTCGAGCACTTCAGCCGTTCCTACAATTATTTCTTTTACTATAGGATCAAGCAATCCACTCATTCTTGATTTAACATCATCTAAAAGCTCATAGATAATACTATGGTAGCTGAGTGGTATTGATTCAGCTTCAATAATCTTTTTAGCAGTATTGTCTGCTCTAACATTAAAACCAATTATTATTGAGTCCACTGCGACTGCAAGATTTGCATCAGACTCACTAATACCCCCAACGCCACTAGAAACTATCTTTACCTTTGCTTTTTCGGTTCCTAGTTCGTTTAATGCCGCAAGAATTGCTTCACATGTTCCACCAACATCCGTCTTAATAATTACATTTAAAACCTTTTTTGCATCTTGTCCCAAAGTCTCAAATAAATCTCCTGCGGATTCGTCTTTTTGTTTAAGTAATTTCTTTTCTTTCTCTTTTGTTATTCTGTATTCTGCTATTTCTCTAGCTTGTTTCTCATTTTTTACAACCTGAAACTGATCTCCTGCATTTGGAACAGAATTTAAACCCAAAACCTCTACTGCTGCTGACGGTCCTGCTGATTTAATTTTTTGACCATCACTATTTAAAATACTTTTTATTTTTCCTATAGCATTTCCAGAAACTACTAAGTCTCCAGTTTTTAAAGTCCCATTCTGAATTAAAAATGTTGCTACTGATCCTCTAAATTTATCTAATTCTGATTCGATTACAGTGCCTTGTGCTGCTCCATCATGATGAGCTTTTAATTCTAATATCTCAGCTTCTAATGCGATTCTCTCCAAAAGATCATCAATGCCATCACCCTTAAGAGCTGAAACAGGAACCATTTGAATATTTCCACCCCAATCTTCTGGAGTTAGATCTTTTGCTGCTAAATCACCTTTAACTTTATCAATATCAGCACCATCGATATCTATTTTGTTAATCGCAACAACTATAGATACCCCAGCTGCTTTTGCATGATTTATAGCTTCTTCAGTTTGAGGTTTAATGCCATCATTTGCTGCAACAACTAGTACAACGATATCAGTTGTATTTGCACCTCTTGCCCTCATTGAAGAAAAAGCAGCATGTCCTGGGGTGTCTATAAATGTTAAATTACCTTTAGGCGTTTCAACCTGATAAGCGCCAATATGTTGTGTTATTCCCCCAGCTTCGCCATCAACAACTTTAGTTTTTCTAATAAAATCTAATAAAGTTGTTTTACCATGATCAACATGACCCATCACAGTTATTACAGGAGGTCTTGTTGTGGCCTCATCTTTGTAACTAATTAAGTTTGCAATATCTTCTTCAAGATTCTCTTCTTTTAATGGAATTCCATTATGTCCAATTTCCTCTACTACTAAAATTGCTGTTTCTTGATCAATAAAGTCATTAATAGTAGCCACAACACCTAGACTCATTAAATTTTTTACAACTTCCCCGCCTTTTACTGCCATTAATTTTGCTAATTCGCCTACCTGAACAGTCTCTGGGATATCAATATCTTTCTTTATAAATTCCTTAGGGGCTTCAAACTGATGTTGAGATTCTTCAAAAACAATCTCTTTCTTTTTATAAGCATTAACAGCACTTGATAATTGATCTTTTACATTTACTGGCCTGTCAGGTGCTTTTTGAACATTTTTTGGTTTAGCTTTTTTAAGTTCTTGCTTTTGTTTAACTGCTGCTTTTAATTGCTCCTCTCTTTTACTTTGTTGCTCTTTGAGTTGCTCAGAAGCCGCTGCTCTTTTTGCTTCAATATTATCTGAATAACTTTTACTAGCAGTTGCTGTAGAGGACGATTTACCTTTTGAAGTAACTTTGACGCCAGATTCAGATGTGACAGATTTTGATGAAGCTCCCTTGGAACCTTTTAAAAACTTTAATAATGCTTGTTTATCTGCAGGAGTTATTTCATCTGATGATTTTGAGTGGCTAAGCCCAGCTTTTTGCATTCGCTCAATTAGAGCCTTATCAGCAATCTTTAAGGTTTTCGCAAAATCTTTTACAGTAATAGCCAATTTATCTCCTAATTAAACCAATGCTCTCTTGCTTTCATTATCATAGCAGAAGCATCATCCTCAGAAATTTCTATAATATCTTTTAATTCATCTATAGAGAGCTCTGCGAGATCATCTTTATTTTTAATACCTTTGTTTGATAGTTTCTGGATATTCTCATCATCTAGATTAAGATCTGATAATGATTCTATATTGTGTTCTTCTTCTGTAACTGCTCCCATTGCTTCAAGCAAAGCTGCATCTTCAGCAGCAGTCTTTATTCTTGCTATTTCCTCTTCAGTATCAATAAAATCCTTAAAGATATTGTCGTCCGCATAAGCTATATCATCAAAAGAGCTCATACCTAATGCTGAAATTTTTTCTGCAATATTATCAGAAACCTGAAGACTATCTAAAATTTTTGCAAGAAACTCTGTTTCATCAACCTTCACTTTTGCTTCAGCCTCTTCATTTGAAATTATATTTAAATCCCAACCAACTAGTTTTGAAGCAAGTCTAATATTTTGTCCTCTAGAACCAATTGCAAGTGCCAAGTTGTCTTCATTTACAGCAATATCCATTGATCTAGAATCTTCATCCATCACAATTGATTCAACTTTTGCGGGAGATAAAGCATTAATGACAAGTTGAGCAGGATTATCATCATAAATGATGATATCAATTCTCTCGTTACCTAACTCAGAAGATACAGCTTGAACTCTTGAACCCCTCATGCCAACACATGCACCAACAGGGTCAATTCTTCCATCATTAGTTTTAACAGCTATTTTAGATCTTGAGCCTGCATCTCTTGCAACACCTCTAATTTCTATCACATCTTCATTTATTTCAGGCACTTCAATATTAAACAACTCTGTTACCATTTCAGGACATGATCTGTTTAGCATCAACTGTGGGCCTCTTCCCTCAATTTCAACAATTTGCAGGATTGCTCTAATCCTATCGTTAATCTTGTATATTTCACCTGGCATCAATTTATCTCTGGGGAGTAGTGCCTCAGCCTCATGAGTAATATCAACAATAATATTATCTCTAGTTACTCTTTTTACAGACCCAGAAACAAGTCTGTTATTTTGAGATCTAAACTGCTCGACAATTTTTTCTCTTTCGGCTTCACGTACCTTTTGCAGCATGACTTGTCTAGCTGCTTGAGTTTCTATTCTTCCAAAAGGTATATTGTCTTGTTGAACAGTATGAACATCATTAATTTCTAAACCAGATTCGTCTTTTGTAACGTGAGTTTCAGGATGAAACTCCTCATCGTTTTCATCAAATACTATCCAGTTTCTATGAGTTGAGTAGTCGCCTGTATCTCTATCAATTTTTACAAATAAGTCTGCATCTTCATGGAAATGTCTTTGAGATGCTGAAGCAATAGCAACTTCAATAGCATTAAAAATAATATCCTTTTCTATGCCCTTTTCTGTTGATACAGAATCGACAACTGCTAATATTTCATTACTTTGCATAACTTTTTTCCCTCATTAATTCATTAAAATTTGGTTTCAATTTACAAAAATCTAAATCATCAAAATTAAACTCTATTATTTTATCTTTTGTACTTAGGGTAAACACATCCAAATTACAATCTAATAAGGTGCCTGTAAAATTTCTTTTTCCTTCAAGAATTTTTTTAGACTTTAGAGATAAATTTTCGCCAATATAGTTCTGTAATTGTTCAATATCAAAAAATTTTCTATCTATTCCTGGTGTAGAAACTTCAAGAACATAATCATCACCAAGGTTAAGATCTAAAGATGGTTCGTAATTAAGATCTTTCGAGATATTTTCACAATCATTAATGTCAACACCTCTAACGGAGTCAATAAATATTCTAAGAGTAGTATTTTTCTTACCTCTTAAAATCTCAATACCCCATAAAAAACAGTTATTTCTATTAATTACTGGAATAATTATTTTTTCAATTTCTTCCTTATTCATAATTTTTTATACAAAAAAAGGGCATCAGCCCCACAAAAAATATTTAACTGTGGTAGCGGGGGCTGGATTTGAACCAACGACCTTCGGGTTATGAGCCCGACGAGCT
>MDTD01139081.1_pt1 | contig 11905 bp, 11 predicted proteins | sample 811221 | NCBI WGS metagenome assembly MDTD01 (sample SAMN05326646, study PRJNA326480) | marine metagenome | isolation source: seawater | place: Pacific Ocean: South West | collected 2011 | reverse complement strand
TTGCGTTTGAACCGCCATTACTACGTCACCTTCTCCAAGTAACTGGTGATTTACTTTAATTCCAGTTATCTCCTCAAAAGCTTTTGTTAAAACTTTTGATTCATACTCGTGAGTTGGAATAGTTTCTGACAATACTTTTATAGACATTCCTTTGAATGGCTTTGCAGCGTTGTAGAACCACTCTAGTTCTTTCTCTCTCTCTTTTGCAGATAAAGTTGAAAGACTAAACTCACCATCAGACCATTTCTTAATCGCAGCCATATGACCGTCTGCAAAGGCATTAGAAATAGTAAGTATGGAAAATGAAACAGCAACAGCTAATATAGTTTTCAATGTTTTAAACATTAATTCCCCCATTGTTGTTTTTTAGATTTTATATTGAAACAAAAAATAAATGAATTGTATACAGAAGATATTTAAAATTATTACAACTTACAAGTGTACGTTAATTTATTAAAGCTCTTTTGACAGCCTTAGACCAGCCTTGAATTAATTTTTTTCTATAGTTATTTTTCATTTTTGCTGAAAACTTTCTATCTAGATGCCAATTTTTGGAAATATCTTTTAAAGATTTATAAACGCCTATTTTTAAACCAGCCATGAATGCAGCTCCTAAAGCTGTTGTCTCTTGAACTTTTGGTCTTAAAACTCTGACATTTACAACATCAGATAAAAATTGAGAAAACCAATTATTCATGACCATACCACCATCAACTTTTACAATTTTTGGTCTTAAACCATCATGCTTCATGGCTTCAAATAGATCGTATGTTTGGTATGCTACTGCTTCTATTGTTGCCCTTATTATTTCTTTTGGATTAGTATCTCTTGTGATTCCACTTAACACACCTCTTGCATTGGCATTCCAATAAGGTGCTCCTAGACCGGTAAAGGCAGGTACTAAATAAATTTCATTATTATCCTTTAATGATTTAATAATTTTTTCTGTTTCAGGTGCTTTTTTAAAAAATTTCATTTTATCTCTTAGCCATTGTACCCCTGCTCCAGCTATAAAAATTGAACCTTCCATAGCATAAGTCGTCTTGCCTTTAATTCTATAAGCAATAGTAGTCAAAAGTCTATTTTTAGAATAAATCTTTTTATTGCCTGTGTTTAGTAACACAAAAGCTCCTGTGCCGTATGTGCTTTTTAGTGAACCAGGTTCAAAACAGCATTGTCCAATAGTTGCAGACTGTTGATCGCCAACTACACCGTTGATTGGTATTGATCTACCTGTTATTGAGGGATGAGTGCTGCCATAGTCATCCGCGCAATCTTTGACTTGTGGCAATATATTTTTTTGAATTTTTAACAATTTTAAAATTGAGTCATCCCATTTATTTGAAGATATGTTATAAATCATTGTTCTACTAGCATTAGTGGCATCTGTGGCATGCACTTTACCTTTGGTAAGTTTCCAAATTAAAAAGCTGTCAATCGTACCGAATAATAGTTGTTTGTTTATCATTAACTTTTTTGCTTTAGGAACGTTGTCTAATATCCATTTAATTTTTGTTCCAGAAAAATAGGGATCAATTAGAAGACCAGTTTTATTAAAAAGCATTGTTTCTTTATTTTGTTGACGTAACTTTTTACAAAAATCCTCAGTTCTTCTATCTTGCCAAACTATTGCTTTATAAACAGGTATTCCTGTTTTTTTATCCCATAAAACAGTAGTTTCTCTTTGATTAGTAATTCCAATTGTTAGAATTTTACCTTTTAATTTTTTTGCCCTGGATATTACATCTTTAAGAGTTTTAATCGTAGATTTCCAAATTTCGTTTGGATCGTGTTCTACCCAACCGTTTTTTGGAAAATATTGTGTAAATTCTTTTTGAGATGAATAAACTGGTTTACCTTTTAAATCAAATAAAATGGATCTATTCGACGTTGTTCCAGCGTCAATTGAAATAATAAATTTTTTCATCTAAACGCCTCCCAATTTAACTCTAACTTTTTATCCTCAACAATAGCATTTATCATAGCAATCATTAAAGGTAATTTTTTTTCACTAAAATCTTCTTTAACTTTCTTCGCTATTTCTCTAGCTAAATCTGCGCCCTCTACTGTAACATTTTTCATTTTTGTTTTTTTTGCCTCAGAAAAAATTATACCTTCACCAATGTATGATCCCATTTTAGCATTTCTACCACCACCTGAACTTACATAAAGGTCTCCTAAACCTGAAAGACCTTTGACTGTTTCCTTTTTACCATTCAAATGCTCAACGAAAATTTCCATTTCATAGATCGATTGTTTAATTAATGCAGAAGCAGTATTTAAATAATTTTTTTCTCTTACTTCATTAGAAATGTTTTGACTGCATAATCCTTTTGCTGCACCAACTGCCATTGAAAAAATATTTTTGATCGCAGCAGAGACTTCTACTCCATTAATATCGTCTGAAAATGATGTATGATAATAACTGGTATTAAGTAGGTTAGCAATTTCCTTTGCAGTATTTATATCCTTATTCGCTATTACTACACTGCTATGTACTCTGTTAGCTAGCCCAGAAGCTAAACATGGTCCGCCGACTGCAGAAATATTAATATCTTTAAAACCATTACCTTTTAAAATTCTTAAAAGTTTATCAATTAGTAGCTCATAATTGCCATTGTGTATGCTTAGTCCTTTAGTTAGCATTAAAATGTTAGGAATTGATTTACCTTTATAAACTCTACTTAACTGTTCAGAAACCCACTCAATACCTTTCGAACTTATGCCTAACACTATTAAATCTATATTTGATTTAAAAATTTCGTCAAACTTTTCAAATTTAGATATTTTTATTTCTGCTGGTAGCAGCGTATTCAAACCAGGATGTAAGTTTTTATTATTTTTAAGTTTATCAATGAAATCATTTTCCAGATGGGTCCCGATTATACTTACATCGTGATTATTATCTACACATGGTATTGCAAAAGCTGACCCCATAGCGCCAGCTCCAATGATTAATATTTTAGACATATTTTTTTTCAATTAAAAGTTTTTTGATAATTAGAAAAATTGATATTAGCTCTATTTTTCCAACAATCATAAAAAATATTAAACTTAGTTTTGAACTTGTTAATAAATTCGCAAATTGAATATCTTTTAGTCCAAATAAACTTGAATTTACAGTATTAGTTAAGGTTAAAATAGAAAGTTTAAAAGAATTCTCAAAATCTATTTGATCCAAAATTAATACACCAGACAATATAAATAAACTAAAGAAAAAGGATATAAAAATTAAAAATGATATTCCAATTTTCTCATTGCTAATTTTTTCGTTAGTCTGAAGTATTGTTTGACTACTTATATAATTTGGACGTATCAATCTTAATATCTCGGATGCGGCTGTTTTAATTAAAATATAAATTCTTATAAATTTTATACCAGAAGTATTAGATAGTATCGATCCACCTATAATTGTAAGAAGCAAAAAATAAAGTGTTAAATTTTGTGGAATTGAAATAGTAGAAATACCTGAGTTACTTAAACTACTTAAAACACTCAGACTTATTGTAAAAATATCAGTATCACCTAAAATTAAAAACATAAATAATGAAAAAATTAAAAAGATAATTAATAAGGTTAGATCTTCTCTATGCTTAGACAATGTATTTTGTAAATTTATTATTAAGTAAAAGTTTAAAAATGGTAAAATCATAGATATTAATAAGCAGAATTTTTGGACATTTGTATTAATTATTTGGTTTAAAGAATTAGTTGGTAGAAAACCTCCAGTAGATAAAATTGTCATCGATAAATTTAATGCATTAAAAAGTCTCACACCAGATAAGGATAACATAGTAAATATAAGTATCCCTAAAAATAAGTAAATAAGAATAATTTTAGTAAATATATTAAAAATATTATTTTCATTAATTTTAAAAGTATTGCTTGAAAAAACTAAATTATTAAATTTATAATTAAACTGTGTATTGGAAAAAATTAAGATTAAGAATATCAAAAAATACATTCCTCCTAACCACTGAGAAGAAGATCTCCATAATATTAGTGTTGGATCCAAATATTTGATATTCGTAAAAGTTGAAAAACCAGTAACTGTTAAACCTGAAAAACTTTCAAAGAAGGCATTAATAAGAGGAATTTGATAAATACTTAAATAATATGGAATAGAAATAAAGACAGATATTAAAATATACGTAAAGAGAACAAGAATTAATTGGTCTAAAAACTCTAATTTTTTTACTGATTTTTTTCCAAAATAAAAAAGCGCAACTCCAATTAATAAAGAAAAAATTAAAGTTATAGTATAAGAGTCCACATTTAAAAAATAATCAAAATAAGATGAATATAGAATATTAACAAATGCTAATATACTTATCGGAAAACAAAATAAACTTAAGTAAAAACTTATAGCTTTTATTTTCATTTTAAATTGAGCTTACACTGAATATATTTTCTACTTCTTTTAAATGTTCTCTTTTTGCTAAAAATACAATTAAATCATCTTTTTCAAAAATATAGTTTGATCTTGGTATAATAACTTTTCCTTTTCTAACTGCTGCCCCAATTCTTATTTCATCAGGTAAATTTGAATCTTTAATCGACTTATTTAGAAGATCTGACTTTCCGGTGATTTTGGCTTCTATACACTCATACTCCCCATCTAATAAAGAATAAACAGTACCAATTGTTCCTCTATGTATATGCTCCATTATACGAGAAACAGTGGTCATTCTTGGATCTACTAAATCATCAATGTTTAAAGAACTTTGTAATAAACTATAATTAGACTTATTTACAATAGCGATTGTTCTTTTTTTAGGACCAGTTTTTTCAGCTAACACACAGGCCATAATGTTATTTTCATCATCGTTTGTTAGTGCAAGAACAGTTTCTGAGTCTTCTAAATTTGCTTCTTTGAGAATTTCTTCGTCTAAAGCATCCCCGTTAATTACAATTGATGAAGAAAGTTCAGACGCTATTTCTTCAGCTCGCTCTTTACTTTTTTCAATAATTTTGATCCTAGCTCCTTCAAAATTGGTTTCAAGCAATTTAGCTAAATTTAAACCTATATTGCCTCCTCCAATAATTAATATTTTTTTTGAAGTTTTTTCGTCATGACCAAAAGCTTTAAGTATTTCGTTTAATTGATCGCTACTTACAACTAAATAAACATTATCACCTTCCAACATTTTGTCATTTTTTTTAAGAAAAATAAATTTTTCTTTTCTTACTGCTCCAAGAATATTTGCTTTAAATTCGGGGAATTTCTCTGTCAAATTTTTTAAAGGTGTGTTTACTATTGGACAATTTTTCTCAATAGAAATTTCAAGCATTTTAACCTTGTCTTCAGCAAAAGGAACGTTATCTAAAGCTCCTGGTGCCTCTAATCTTCTATAAAGAGATTTTGCTACCTCTACTTCAGGAGATATTATTACATCTATTGGAATGTTTGATTTGTTGAATAAATTATTCCATTTACCTTCTAAAAAATCTTTAGTTCGAATTCTAGCAATCTTTTTAGAAACATTAAATAAACTGCTAGCTAATTGACAAACAACCATATTTGTTTCGTCATTTCTTGTTACTGCAATAATCATATCAGCATTTTCAGCTCCAGCATTTTCAAGAACTGATGGCAACGACGCTCTGCCCACGATACCTTTTACATCTTGGGTATCATTTATTTTTTTAATATCCTCAGAAGATTGGTCTATTACTGTAATAGAGTGTCCTTGTGCAGCTAATTGTTTGCTTATAGAAAAGCCGACTTTACCAGCTCCACATATTATAACATTCATTTTTAATTGATGCCCTTTATGCCTAAAATTTTAAGCTTTCTGTGTAAAGCGGATCTTTCCATTCCGATAAAGTCCGCAGTTTTTGATATATTTCCGTGATTTTTTTTTAGTTGTGTCTTTAAATATTCAATTTCAAATTTTTCTCTTGCTTCTTTAAGGGGTGAAGAAAAAGTATTAATTACAGCAGAAGCTTTGTCTTCTGGATTAGAATTTTTATCCAAAATATCTTTCATAAGTTTATTTATGTTATCTCTATTTTCGTTTACAGAAAGAATAGTAACTCTTTCAATTAAATTCCTCAATTCTCTAACATTACCCGGCCAATTATATGTATAAAGTTGATCGTTTTTTGGATCAATATCTGCCTCCTGAACACCATTCAATTCAGAAATTTTTTGTTTAAAATAATTTATTAAAAGAGGAATATCCTCAGTTCTTGAGGCTAAAGGAGAGAGCTCAATTGGAACAACATTTAATCTATGATATAAATCTTCACGAAATTTTCCATCTGAAACTAATTTTTCTAATTTTTTTGATGTTGATGATATAATTCTAATATTTACATTAACGTCTTTTTGTCCATTAATTCTTTTAAATTTTTGATCTATTAAAACTCTTAAGACATTTGCTTGTGTTTCTATAGGTATTTCAGAAACTTCATCTATTAATAAGGTTCCTTTGTTTGCTCTTTCTAAAGCACCAAATGAAACATTTCCATCAGCAAATTCTTGGCCAAAAAGTTCTTTTTCATATGTTTTTTCTTTTAATAAGGCGGCATTAATAACAATAAATGGTTCTTTCGCTCTGTTAGAGTTTTTATGAATTTTACGAGCAACTAGTTCTTTTCCAGTACCTGTTGATCCATAAATTAAAACTCTGCTTTCAGAAGCAGAGAGTTTTTCAATTGTTTTTTTAACCTTTGTTATTGAAACACTTTTTCCAATTAAATCAAAAGAGTGAAATAATTTATTTTCAATATCATCTTTCTCTTTTTTTAAAGAAGATGTTTCTAAAGCTCTTTTTACATAATTTAAAATTTTTTCGAGTTTAAAAGGTTTGTCAATAAACTCGTAGGCTCCGATCTTTATAGCTTCTACAGCTAATTCTGTAGTGGCATGACCAGAAATCATTATTACTGGAACTTTCTTATCTTTCTTCATTATAGTTTTCAAAAGTGTTATTCCGTCTTTATCACCCTTGTCTAATTTAATATCAACAATTGCTACATCTGGTAATTTTTTTTCAATCTCTAACATAGCTTGATCAAAATTAGCTGCAGATCTCACATGATAATTTTTTTCCTTAAAAATGTTACAAACCATGTATCTTAGGTCCGCATTATCATCGATTATAAGTACTTCTTTGCTCATCAATATTTTGGTAAAGTAATTTCAATTAAAGTTCCGTTATTATTCCTTATTAATATTTCACCGGAATGCTCATTTATAATTTTGTTAACAATAGGTAAACCTAACCCAGTTCCTTTTTTTTTTGTGGTATAATATGGGGTCATTGCTTTTTTAATGTCTTGTATCCCTGTTCCATTATCAGCTAATCGAATTACTATATAGTCATTATTATCAATAATTTCTATGTCAATTTTACCTTGATAATTAGGCTTTTTATCGTGTAATTCGTCAAGTGACTCCTCTGAGTTTTTTAATAAGTTAATAAAGACTCTATTAAGTTGCTCTTCATCGCCTGAAATATTTATATTGGAAGAAACGTTTTTAAATTTTATCTCATTTTTAGTAGATAATTTTGATAAATCTATAGCTCTTTTTATAACCTGATTAATGCTTATTTTCTTCATAACTGGTCTTGGCATTCTTGCAAAATTAGAAAATTCATTAACTAGTGACTCAATATCTTTTATTTGCCTGTTTATAGTTTGTAAATAATTTTCAAAATCTTTACTTTCTTCTTTTATTTTACTTGAATACTTTTCTCTTAATCTATCAATAGATAATTGAATTGGTGTCAATGGGTTTTTAATTTCATGTGCTAATTTTCTAGCGACGGTCTCCCAGGCAGAATATCTTTCTGCGGTTAAAAGTTTATCTTGCTGCACTTTAAGTCTATCAATCATATTATTAAAGTTTTTAATTAATCTTCTTAATTCTCCATCAGCTTCAATATTAGGAACTTTTGTACTCAATATACCTTTACTTATATTTTCAGATGCACCGATTAAATTTATTATTGGTTTGGTAAGACGAGTGGCAAAAGTAATTGCTAAAACAGTTGATAAAAATAATAACAATGTTACTACAATAATATAAATTATCGCAAATGTAATTTTAATTCCTGTTTGACTATTTTCAACTGAATAATAAAAACTCACTGCTTGTTCAGTTTCATTTAAATATCTTAATATATCCGGCTCAATATTCCTTGAAATGTAAAGATAAGTATCTACTAAAGTATTTAATTTAAGCATAACACTTGTTTTGTTTTCTTGGTTATTAGTTACAAAAACAGGATCACCATTAATAGCCTCATTAAAATTCTGTTCACTAGGTATTATAAATTGCTCATTTTGATCTATAATGTCTGAGATTAAAATATTACCAGCACTATCAATAAGATAAACGTCATCAATTTTTCTTAATAATTTAACAGCCCTAATTATATTTCTTAATTTATTTTGATTTGTGTAAAATAAACTTGAGGTTCTGTTTAAATCTACTCCCATCAAAATTATATCTGATTTAACACTTTCATTACTTTCTTCGAGATAGCTTTTTGCTACATCGTAAGAATTATTTACTGCTCTTGAAATTTGTTTATCAAAATAATTTTGTATTCCAAAATTAAAGATAAACAGAGAAAATATAGCCACTAATAAAGAAGGTAAAAAAGTAAAAAGAGAGAAAAGTGAAATATATTTCAAATTAGTTTGTGAACCTGCCTTGTTTTTTTTGCCAGAATAATAAAGCCTGTAAAGATTTTTAAATATTAAATAAAAAAAAGAAATTAATAGAATAATATCTGTTATAAGTAAAATTTGTAAATTTTTGTCGGTAAGAGGTATAAAACCCTCATTTATGAAGGTTAAAAAAGTTAAAATACCCAAGAAAATACACAAAAATGATGAAGCTATAATCCAATTAAAGTTTTTTATAATTTTAAACATTTTTTAATTAATCGTTAAATAATTCTATAAATATTATATAAGTTATTACAATGAGTATTTGTTTTATCATTTTAGCTGGAGGTAAAAGCCATAGATTTAAATCTAATATAAGTAAACCTTATCAAAAAATTGCGGGTAAATCATTAATAGAAATTAATGTTAATAAGGCGAGAAAATTTAAAGAAATTACTAAGATCATAATAGTTTATAACAAAAAAGACTTAAAAAGATTAAAATCACTAAAATTAAAAAATGTAAAATTTTTAGCAGGTGGAAAAACAAGACAACAATCTACATTTAATGCATTAAAATACTTACATAAAAAAAAAGGTATATCAAAAGTATTAATTCATGATGCGGCTAGACCAAATTTTTCACATAAATTATTAAAATCAATTATTTTTCACATTAAAAAATCAAAGGCAGTTGTTCCAAAAATTGACATACAAGATGCTATAAAGCAAAGGATAGAAACAAGTTTTTATGAATATATTTTAGGAAAAAAAAGAGAAAATTTATTTTTAACACAAACACCCCAGGCTTTTAATCTTTCAGAAATTTATCACTTGCATAAGACTAATTATTCTAAATATAAAGATGATGATATTTCTTTGTATATGAATTTAGAAAAAGTAAGATTTATAGAAGGAGAAAGAAATAATTTTAAGATAACTATCTTATCTGACTTTCAAAATTTAAAAAATATCCTTAAATCAAAAATGTCTTTAGGAATTGGTTTTGATGTACACAGATTAGTACCAAATAGAAAACTTTATTTAGCAGGTTTAAGAATAAAGTCCTCTCTTGGAACATTAGGTCACTCGGATGGTGACCCAGTATTACATTCAATTACAGACGCAATACTTGGAGCTACAAGTATGGGTGACATTGGTCAATTATTCTCAGATAAAAATAAAAAATTTAAAAATATAAGATCAACAATTTTACTTGAAAAAGTTATTAAAATGATAAAGTTAAAAGGTTATTTCATAAATAATATTGACATTAACATTATAAGTCAAACTCCAAAAATAAAAAAATACAAAAACAAGATGATAGAAAATATTTCTAAAATTTGTGAAATTAAAAAAGATCAAGTTAATATTAAAGGTAAAACAACAGAGAAGTTAGGAGTTATAGGAAAAGAAAGAGCTATAGCATGTGAGGTTATTACGTCAGTAATCAATTATGATTAAAAAATTGAATTATTTGTTTGTTACTTTTTTTGGAATAGGTACATTGAAATATGCACCAGGTTCAATAACCTCTCTAATAACAACTATTTTTCTTTACAGTTGTTTTCATATTTTGAATTTACCTAAAAATTTTATCTTATATGTTTTTGTATTAATTTTTTTATACGCATTTTATGCGATATCTGAATATATAGAATTAAAAAAAGATAAAGATCCTAAAGAAGTAGTAATTGATGAAGTGATAGGACAAACGATACCAATTTACTTATTTGAAGTTTCACATGGTACAAATAAAAATTCTCAAGAAGCAATTTTATTTTATTTATATATATTTATATTGTTTAGATTTTTTGATATAAAAAAACCTTTCCCCATAGGATTTTTTGATAAAAAGTTTAAAAATAGTTTTGGTGTTATTATAGATGATGTCATAGCGGGATTTTATGTTGTTTTAACTTTAATTATATTTATGATTATCAAAATAAAATTTTTATCATGACCTTAAGTAAAAAAATAATTTTCCTTTTAGCCAAAAAAAAACTTAAATTATCTGTTGCGGAGTCTTGTACAGGTGGAAAACTTTCAAGCAATATAGTGTCTGTTAAAGGGGCTTCTAAGGTATTTTCATTAGGTTTAATTACATATTCTAATAAGGCAAAAATAGATATCTTAAAAATACCAAAAAAAACTATTAAAAATTATGGTGCTGTGAGCTTACAATGTTGTCTAAACATGGTTCAAAATTTAAATAAAATAAGTAATAGCCAAGTGTGTCTTGCAATAACTGGGATTGCAGGACCAAAGGGTGGTTCAAAAAAAAAGCCAGTAGGATTAGTCTTTATTGGAATTAAAATAAACAAAAAGGTAATTATAAAAAAATTTAATTTTAAAAATAAAGGAAGGTTATTTATTCAAAATGAAGCTGTCAAAAAAGCTTTAAATTTAATTTACAATCATTTCCAGAATGTGTGATGTAAGGTTATTTACTAACAGAAAGATTAAAAGCACATTTATATATAATAAGAAAACGAGTCGGTTCCTAAACCTTTTTTTTCTTAAAAACTCAGGATTATCAGGTGAAAAATCTGTTTTTTTTGTAGGCTTAAAATCATATGAAAATTTCCAATAATTTTTGTTATTTTCATTTGGATCTCCTGTCCTGATAAACTTTATATAATCGACCAAATACTTCCATATTATTAAACAAATTATTAATAATAATATTACGGTTATCATGGTTATTTATATAATTGAATAGCTCTTTTTTCAAAGGCATCAGCAATTTTGCTAAGTCCAAAATTAAAAGATTTTTTCATAATAGTATTTAGAAAACTATTTTTGAGTTCAAAATCAATACTAAATTCCAGTTGCGTTGAATTATTTATCTCTTTGAATATCCACTCATTCTTTAAATATTTCAGAGGCCCTTCAATATTTGTAACTAAAATTTTATCTTTATCTTTATAATATATTACTAGACTTGTATAAGTTTCGTTTAAAAATTTTTTACCTACAGTTAAATCTCCATGTATCTCTATTAAATCTTCACTTTCTTTGATATTATGTATAGAACTTTTTAAGCACCAAGGAACAAATTCTGGATATTTTTCTATATCAAGAACCATTTTAATAAGCTGATCTTTTTTGCAAGGAATTATTTTTTTTATTGAGGCTGATGACATTCAAGCTTATTTATTCTCGCTTCTTTTAATTTCTTAAAGTCTTCATCTGCGTGATAAGAAGATCGAGTTAAAGGAGACGATGACACAAGTAAAAAACCTTTTGAAATTGCAATAGATTTTAAATCTTTAAATTCA
>MDTD01044820.1_pt1 | contig 11906 bp, 18 predicted proteins | sample 811221 | NCBI WGS metagenome assembly MDTD01 (sample SAMN05326646, study PRJNA326480) | marine metagenome | isolation source: seawater | place: Pacific Ocean: South West | collected 2011 | reverse complement strand
TCAATCAGTTCGTCCTTCGAAAGCCGCTGCAAATCATTTCGATCCATGGCTGTATGGATTCAGAAATCCGTGCCCGTGACAAGGGGGTGGGTAAATACGTCCAGCGTTTCTTGCCGTAAAATCCTCGTTTGATATACTGCCTGAGTTACGATCGTCCCCCTCAGCGAGGGCCGGCAAAGATCACGAGCGCGCCGGCGAGGCAGATCGTGGCGCCGATCAGATCCCAACGATCAGGCCGCATCCCCTCGGCCAGCCAGAGCCACCCCAGAGAGCTCACGATATAGATGCCCCCATAGGCGGCATAGGCTCGGCCCGCAGCATCACTCTCCACCAGCGTAAGCAACCAGGCAAAGCAGATAAGCGAAGCCACTCCCGGTAGCACCCACAGGGCAGACCGATCCATCCTCAACCAAGCCCAGAACGCAAAGCAACCCGCGATCTCTGCAATAGCCGCGCTGGCATAAATTACGATCGTCGGCATAGGCTCGCCTCCATGATGGCAATGACACGGATTTGGTAGCTGAGGCAGAGGGAAACGAAAACCCCAAACACTGATTTCCGTCCTTCCGGTGCTGTCTTCCGTTTTCGCCACAGTCACGCAAAATCAATGATTTAACATTCACTACGACCGTTGACATTTGAGAAGGGTGTGAAAATATCCAGCAGACAAAGGGAGAAAAGCCCATGGCTGCGAAGGTGAAATACGTCCTCTACTTCCGCGTCTCGACACAGGAGCAGGGCCGATCCGGGCTCGGGCTGGATGCTCAGGAGCGCGACATTTCCGTATTCCTCGACAAGTTCTCAGATGTGCCGTTTGAGGTGATCGGGCGGTTCCAGGACGTGCAGTCCGGCGGGGATAGCGATCGGCCAGAACTGGAGAAGGCGCTTGCTCTGGTCCGCAAGACTGGCGCGGAGCTTCTGGTGGCCAAGCTCGACCGGCTCAGCCGCAAGGTCTCTTTCATCGCTTCGGTGATGGACGACCCCAAGGTCAAGCTTCGGGTTGCCCAGATGCCCTATGCCGACAAGTTCCAGCTCCATATCTACGCAGCCCTCGCCGAGCAGGAACGGGACTTCATCAGCGAGCGCACCAAGGCCGCGCTCAAGGTGGCCAAGGAGCGGGGTGTGAAGCTTGGCGGCATGCGGGATGCCACGATGAAGCGGAACGAGGCCATCCAGCAGAAGGCCAACGCGGAGGCGGCGCGGCTGATGAAGGTCATCGGTCCCATGGTCAAGGCCGAGACCCCGCTGAACCGGATTGCGAAGACCTTGAACGAGATGGGTATCGCGACATCGCGGGGCGGGTCATGGACGGCAACGCAGGTGTCGCGCGTCGTGGAACGAGCCGGGCGAGAGATATAACCCATTTACATTTGTGATAGGTTGACGGTGTAATTGCACAAATATTGATGATTTGATATCTTGCGCCCTGAGAGCAGTTTTCTTCAGGAGCGTGAAATCGTGAGCCGGATAGGCCCTTACTCGACCCCGACTGTATTGGCGAAGCTTGACGGACGCACGCGGGAAGCGCGGCTGATGCAAAAGGTTCGCGATGATCTGACCGGCCACCTCGGCGGCGACCTTACCGCCCCTCAGACGGCATTGGTGGAAAGAGCCGCCTGGTTGTCTCTCCATGTCGCTTTGATGGACGAGAAAATGCTTCAGGAAGGAGAGGGGGCTTTGTCCGAACGGGACGGCCGGCAATATCTGGCATGGTCAAATGCCCTGACCCGCATCCTTCGCGATCTCGGGGCCGACAAGAAGCCCGGTCAGAAGCCGCGCCGCAAGCTGCAGGATCTTCTCGGGCAGGTGGCTGCTGAATGAACATCCTGCAGGCCATCGAGCACCCCGACCTGTTCGCGCCGTGGTTCAAGCGCGGCGGCGCATCCTACCTTCGCTGGTTCGTGTTCCTGAAGGCCCTTTTCGCTCTGCCCATGAGCGAGGAGGAGCTTACCATCTACCGGGAGCACACCAATCGAAAAGAGGCCCCCACGGAGCCGTTTTCGGAAGGGTGGCTGGTCATTGGCCGGCGAGGGGGCAAGAGCTTCTTCATGGCGTTGCTGGCCGTCTATGCCGCCTGCTTCAGGGACTATCAGGAATACCTTGCACCGGGCGAGCGGGCCACCGTTCTTGTGATCGCGGCGGACAAGAAGCAGGCCCGCGTGATCATGCGCTATATCGCGGCCATGCTGAACGGCATCGAGATGCTGAAGGATCTGGTCGAGGCGGAACGGGCCGAGAGCTTCGACCTGACCAACTTCGTTACGATCGAGGTGGGCACCGCGTCATTCCGTTCGACCCGTGGCTACACCTTCGCTGCCGTTCTCTGCGACGAGATTGCATTCTGGCGATCGGAAGACAGCGCCAATCCGGATTTCGAGGTCCTGGACGCGATCCGGCCCGGCATGGCGACCATTCCGAATGCCCTCCTGATGTGCGGCTCCTCGCCCTATGCCAAGCGCGGCGCGCTATATGACGCCTTCAAGCGATTCTGGGGCAAGGATGATGCGCCGCTCGTCTGGCGCGGAACGACGCGTGAAATGAACCCGACCGTTCCGCAATCGATCATCGACCGGGCAACGGAGCGCGATGCGTCGAGCGCGGCGGCGGAATACCTGGCTCAGTTCCGAACCGACATCGAAGGCTTTGTCACTCGCGATGCTGTCGAGGCTTGTGTGTCGCCTGGCGTCTATGAACGAGCCCCGATAGCAACTTGCCGGTATTTCGCTTTCGTTGACCCGTCAGGCGGTTCATCGGACAGCATGACGCTTGCGATCGCGCATCTTGAGAAAAAGGTCGGCGTGCTGGATGTGGTTCGCGAGTTCAAGCCGCCCTTCAGTCCGGAACAGGTCGTCGCGGATTGCGCGGACCTTCTGAAGGCCTATCGCATCACCAAAGTGATCGGTGACCGGTACGCCGGCGAGTGGCCGCGTGAGCAATTCCGGAACCATTATATCACCTACGAGGCTTCGGCTAAGCCGAAATCTGACCTCTATCGGGACATGCTGCCGCTCATCAATTCGGGTGAACTGGAGCTTCTGGACGTGCCGGCTATCGTCACACAGATTTGCAACCTTGAACGCCGCGTCTCGCGAGGCGGTCGGGATTCGATCGACCATCCACCCGGAAGCCATGACGACGTGGCGAATGCAGTGGCTGGCGTGATGACCTCGGCAAAATCGAGGCGGTCGACCTACACGTTGGACAACATCAGGCTATGACGGGGCTATTCGAAAACGGCGCTGAACTGGAAAGCGCGCCCTGGCCGGTGCTGATGAACGCCGGCGAGGTGATCGGCATGAAGCGCGCGGAGGACATGACCGGCCGCGATGCGAAGACGATCACCCGTTGGTGCAAACGGTTCGGCATCGGCATTCATTCATGCTCAAGCGCACCATGGGAAATCTCGGCGCCGGCCCTGATGATGGTTCGGCATGGCGACGTCGCTGCTTTGGAGCTCCTGCGGGAGGGTAAGCGGCTGCATCCGCGTGTGAAGCGCTATTTCGACCATTTGGGAATTCCAGCGTAGAAAACTGAGGCGTTACCAATACCGCGTGTCCGCGACACTTTGTCGCGACTATTGCTGACATTTGGAGCTTGATACCTCTAGGGAACCAAACTAGCTAGATGTATGTTTTGTACAAAATGTCTATTGACGACATTTTGAATAATTTGTATAAGGCGACCAGAATGCACAAAACGGCTCTACTGAGACGAGATATGACAACCCTGACAACGTATTCGGCATCGGAGGCCCGTAACAAGTTCGCTGACATTTTCAACGAGGCTCATTACGGAGGGCCTGTTCTAATCGATAAGCACGGCAAAAGAGTTGCCGTGGTTTCAATAGCTCTTTTGGAGCGGCTTGCTCATTTGGAGGCACTAATAGATAGTGAGCATGCTGCAGAAGCTCTGAAAGAATTCAACGCGAAGGGAGGGAAAACTATGGATGAAATCGCGAAGGAGCTAGATCTAGACTAGCTAGCTCCCAATCTGGGAGGGACAATTGTCTCCAATTGAAGTTGTTTTTTCGCCGGCGGCGGAAAGAGATATCAAAAAGCTGACACGAGAAAATCAAAAGGTTGCGATGACTGCACTGAAAAAATTCAGTGAGAGGTCAGAGCTTATTGATCTAGAGAAGCTTCAAGGTCACCCCGATTTCTACCGTTTTAAAGCCGGTAGGGATTTGCGGGTGATCTATCATTATATGACGCGTGATCGTGTTGTGATCCTCGTTATACGTGATAGGAAAGATGCTTATCGTGGGCTGGACAATCTGCACGATAAATTGGAGGCCACATTGTGTAGAATGGAAGCAGACGCAAAGGCGGTGCTTGTTGCTTCACCTCCCAGGTTTCGTTAACGCCCTTTTGTGCTCTTCGATCTTCATAGATTGAAGAGTTTTTTGCGTATTGCTGACCTCGGCGTGCGACTATCCAAAACCTCAGATTTTGGCTTAAGCGGGAATACGTGTCCGAATGCGACGGGTGCCCGGCTCGACGGCCCGGTGGTTTACTGATCTCAAGTTCAGAGATCAGGAGTTTCGGACATGCCGAGTGCAGCCTCAGTCATCAAGCATCCGGGCGAGCGGATCGTCAACGTGATGCTGACGGATATCCGCGTCACCATGTCGTTCCGCGCTGCGCTCTTCGCCGCCGCTGCTCAATCCGGCATGACGGTGAGCGCCTTCGTCATGAAATGTGCGGCCGAGAAGCTGTCTGCCGATGGAGCGCACTTCGCCGGCGTCTTCGCAGAAGGCGACCTGAAGGCGAAACCGGGTATCAATCCCTTCGCCGGTGATGACCGGCGTGTTGCCCTCGACATCGGGAGCAATTTCGTGCGTGCGGGCGAGCTTGCGGCATTCGAGCTTCACAAGCCCAAGGGAGTAGGCTTCCACGCCTGGGCCGTCGACCTGATGCGCGAGAAGGTTCTCAGGAACGTGCGGAGGGCCGCGTGATGGAGAGCCTTGATCAGAAAATCGCTTCCGCGCTCACGGGCAATCCCACCGCATCCGAGCTCGGCGTCGTTCTCGGGGAGGCAGTCGACACGCTGAACCGGAAGACGGCGTTGCTTCAGGAAATGGAGGAGGCCACGCTCGACCCTTTGCTTTCGACCGACGAGGCAAGGCAGAAGCGCGGGGCGCTGGAAGACGAACGTTTCAACCTCGCCAGGCTTCAGACCTCGGTAAAGGTGCTCGATACTCGCCTGGACGAACTGCAGAAGGCCGAACGGATCGAGAAGGAACGGGCAGCATTCGAGCTCGCCCTAGAGCGTCAGGTCGTGGCCGCCGAACGTTTGCGGGAACGTTATCCCGTCCTTGCCACGGAACTGGCATCCATTCTCCATGAGTGCCGGGAGGCCGACAGGCTGGCCGCGAACCTGACCGGGAAACATTGCGCCGGTCTCGCCGGGTGGCCGGGCATCGTTGACCCGTTGGCCGGCGTGAAGCTTCCGATGCCTGACGCGGCGCGGCGCTACCACTGGCCGATACGGTGAAAATCATGACGGTCGCAATCCGAGGAGGTGAGAATGGCCAGCTTCATTTGTGATGGCTCTTGCCGTTCCGGTCGATGCGCTTGCGGTTCCGCCGGTCCGCTGAAGGACGGCGATTCCATTGCTACGCCGCTTGCTCTGATGGATGGCGCACTCGCTTCAGAAAGGAAACCCCTTGCCATGATGACCGATGCAGAAACCCGGACCATGCGGGACAGCGTGAAGACCATGACGGTTCAAGACGCGTCGAAGCTGCCGATTTACGACAACGTTCGAGGAGCGTGCCGGAGCGGCATGCCGGCGGAGGAATACTTCGCTCTCACCGACGGGGCAAAGCCTGTCCTCAACCAGTCCTTCGGAAACATCGATCGGCTGGCGCACAAGCAAGTGTCGCAAGACGCCTATGAACGTCGAATTTCGAATGCGTGGCGAGGTTAGCGCGCAGGAGTGCCTCCCACCATGTGGGGTGACGGTTTGTCTGTGGCCGTCATCCCACACCCTTTCCGGAGTTGAAAATGGCCAAGCCGAACTTTGATTTCCGATATCCCGGCGTTGCTTGCCGGTCTGGCGCACACGAGAAGCCCGTGAGACGCGCGATATCGTTCGGCGACAAGGCCTTCTTTGCCCTGCACCCGGATCGCCGGTTCCGCGCGCGAAAGCCTTCCAGGAGCGAGTTGAAGAGCATCCGGAAGAGCGGAACCCTTCCGAACCTGAAGCCCGGACAAGAGTTCGTCGTGATCGCCACGCGGATCGCGGAGAACAGTTTCAGCACCAGCCTTTATTCCGCCTGGCTGGATCGGCCCGGCCATGTCCCGAACACCGACAGTGAAATCAGAGCGGCATTTCTCAAGACGAAGCCCGAAAGCAGCAAGGGGTAAACCATGGCCGGAACGGTAATCGAAGAGCTTGTCGCACTGCTTGGCTGGGAATTGACCGGCGAGGAAGACCTGAAGCGTTTCCAAAACGGACTTGGCAAGGCTCAGCGTGGGCTGGAAAACTTCTCTCGTCAGATGTCCGTACTCGCCGTGACCGCCGCAACGGCGTTCGCCGGTGCCATGACGGTTTTCGGCAAGTCCGTTATTTCCACATCGGCCAACTTCGAGCAGATGACCTCCACCCTGGAGACGATCGAGGGCTCTTCCGAGAAAGCGAAGCAATCGATGGATTGGGTTGCCGAGTTTGCGAAAACCACGCCCTACGAGCTTGATCAGGTTGCCTCGTCTTTCGTTCGTCTCCGGGCCTATGGTCTCGATCCCATGGACGGCACTTTGCGCGCCGTCGGGGACGCGGCGAGCGCCATGGGCAAGGATCTGATGTCCGGCGTCGAGGCAATCGCCGATGCCGCCACTGGTGAAAATGAGCGCCTGAAGGAGTTCGGGATCACGGCGAGCGTTGCCGGCAACCAGGTCACTTATGCCTGGCAGCAGAATGGCGAGCAGATGACGCGCACCGTGAAAAAGAACGGTGTCGAGATCACGAAGACGCTCACCGACATTTTCGATCGCCGGTTCGGCGGCGCGATGGACAAGCAGTCGAAAACCTGGAACGGCATGTGGAGCAACATGCTCGACACGTGGACCGGTTTTCAGAAGAAGGTTGGCGATAAAGGCTTTTTCGACAGCATGAAGGACCGGCTCGGCGGGCTGCTCGACTATATCGGGCAACTGGACCGAGAGGGAAAGCTCGACGAGTGGGCTCAATCGATTTCTGACGCCATGGTCAAAGGCGTTGACGCCTTTACTAACCTCGTCTCCCATCTGAAGCGCGATTTTGAAACGATCATGTCACTGGAGGGCGGTGCCAAGAAGATTTGGGATGGCATGAAGACCGCGCTGATAGCGCTCGGCGTTGTCCTCTTCCCCACGACCTCACTGATCGCTCTGGCGGCTCTCGCCGTTGATGATTTCCTGACCTATATGCGCGACGGCGAAAGCGTCATCGGCACGTTCATCGACAAAATCCAGGAGTTGACCGGCGTCTCGGATGACGTTGCCGAGGCCCTTGGCGGTCTTGGCGCTGCCGTGGCAACGGCCTTGACCGCTGCGTTCATTCTTCGGCCCGGCGCGTTCGTCAAGACGTTCGGGCGCATCATCGTCGCCGGCATTGTTGCACTTGCGCCAGCGATCGGAACCGCGCTTGCAACGGCATTCGGCTTGCTCACAAACCCCGTGGGCTGGGCAATCCTGCTCGGGGGCGCGGCGGCGGGCCTGATCTGGTATTTTTGGGATGATTTCAAGGCGGCATGGGACAGCCTCGATTGGGGCCAGATCATCACGTCAGCGACGTTTCCCATAGCCGGGCTGATCTGGGAAATCTTCTTCTCGGAATGGAGCGCGCTCGACTTCTATCAGGCAGGCTCGGATGCAATGACACGGCTATGGAATGGGCTCAAGTCCATGGCCGGGGCGATCAAGGAATGGTTTGCCGGACTCTTGCCGGATTGGGTCGGCGCGATCGCTCCCGGCGTCGGCGTCGGGCTCCCGACCGGCGCGAATGACAACGGGCTGAACAATGCGGCGGGCAATCTCGGGTCCATGATGGGCGCACTGCCGGGCAAGCTGAATAGCACGGTCAACGACAACCGCACATCGAACCAGACCAACAATGTCACGATCAACCAGAACGTGACGCAGCCGACACAGGCCCCGGCTGCGGCGGCTACTGCCACGGGCAACGCGGTGACGCGAAGCCTCGACCCGGCCCGCATGAACGGAGGAGGCGGTTTCTGATGGCGCGCAGAACCTTTGGCTTCCGGAAAAGAGGGCCCGGTGCTTCGAAAATCAGCCCCTTGGGGTATGGTCCCAAAAGGGTCAAGGTCGGCTTGGTTGCCGGCGAGGCGGACAGCGAAAACGTCGATAAAGCCTTCTGGAACGAGTTCGGGACGGAGACCATTCCGGAAAGGCCCTTCCTCCGAAACACGATGCGAAACAACCGTGATGCGTACCGGGCCGCTATGCGAGCGGCAGCAAAAACGATCATCGGGACAGCGGCGCGCGGTGGGGACGCCCGTGGTGCCGTGACGTTGGCACTGCACAAGCTCGGGCTGAAAGCCGCCGATGACGTCAGATCGGAAATCACTGCTCTCAGTGACCCGCCAAACGCGCTGTCAACTGTGGCCCGCAAGGGCTCAAGCAATCCGCTTATAGACACGGGCGAGATGCGCAACGCGGTATCATCCAAGGTGGAGGAATAGCCATGGAGAACGATGTCATTGACGCCCCGGCGATTTGCGCCGAGTTCGATATCGAGATCGTCGGGTCGAGCGAACGAGTTAAGGCCGGGCAGACCCGCGCCGTTGCGACGATCGCCAGGATCGGCCAGACCTTCGGGGAGGGCCATTTGCGGCTCGTGCTCTCGACCCTTGCCGAGACCAAAGGCAACGACTGGGTCATGACCGAAGTCACTCTGTGGGCCGTGAGTGACCTCGTGCGCGCCTGCAGCGAGTGGATCGAAGATGACGTCTCGTCTTGGTTCGAAGCCTGGGACCGCATTCCACTCGGCTATCTGATGTGGAACTGTCGGGAGCTTTCCGGGATCGTGAAACAGCGCCATGCTCTGGCCGGCGCGATCTACACCATGCTGCTGGTCTATTCCGAGAACCGGAAGGCAAACCGGAGCCCGGATTACGATTTTCTGCGCCGGGTCCTTTCCGCCGAGGGCGTCATGGGGAAGCGGCACCAGGAAAAACAGCATGCCATCGAAGCCGGAAAGACGCTGCTCGAGGTCAAGAGCTCTCTTCCGGATCGGGAATTCCAGAACTGGCTGCGGGAAAAATCCGGGCTGTCCGGAAGCAGAGTTCGCCGGTATATGGAGATGGCGAAGCAAGACGCCGCTTGACCGCATTTTGGACTTCCGAAGCGCGATAATAAGGGTATTCCGCCTCTCACCCCTTATTATAACGCTTTGCAAATCTCTGCATTCTATTACGACGCTTTCGCGATGGCCTTGTTATCGCGCTTTCACTGATCGTACCGAACGAAGTCACACCGGGCTTACTGGACCAGAGATTTGAGCAACAGAGGTAGGTTTCCGAGATCTTTGAGGGGGAGGCTTTTTGCAAGAGAGCCGATGTCAGAGCCGGTCTTTAGTGCTGGCACTGCAGCTCCAATGTCTGTGCCGATCTCGGACATGCTCAATCCGCCGGAGCCGTCATAGTCGAATTGGGCAATCAGCGTGTATCCGACCAACGGGAAGGTGGGCATAATCGCTAGGGCCGCGTTGAATGAGTTTTCATCGTAACCGGACGTTGCGATTTGGTTTCCAAGGCCGAACAGCGTGAAAATTCGCAGCCCGCGTGCTATCTCCGCGCTTCGAAGCTCGCTGTTCCCGTCGACATCAAGGAAACTGAACAGGCTAAGCGCACACGGTTCTCCTCCGTCCTGACATTTGAGAAAGGCATCGCTCAAAACGAAACTGCTGATTTCGGCATATGGTATTCCAAGCCTGAGAGGTAGCCGTTGACAGTGTTCTAGCCGGGTACCTGGTGATGAACTGAACAGCGCCTCTTTATCGACCTCATCTGACGACGTGATTTGGTTCTGCGACCGCACCACGATCCGGTCCTTCTCAGGCGTCAGTAGATTAAGCTCCAAGTCCTCCAAGTTGAATATGATCGTTCCATCCTGGTAGGAGGAAATGTCTTTCAGGGATAAAGCCCAGAACTCACGGGGTTGATTAGAATCGCTTGGGAAGCCGAGCATCGAAGACGGACCAAGTACGAAAAAGTCGGAGCTGTCGTCGGTGCAAGAGCCTGCCGTCCAAATACCCTGAACCTCGGCAGGAAGAACATTCATCGGAGCCGAAGTCTCCGCATGGGATTGCGTCACTAGGCCCGTCGCGAGAACTGTCGCATACAGAAGCGATTTAAGCTTTGGCACCATTTCCCCTCCTATGATGACCACCTCGATAGCTTCCACCTCAATGAATCTGATTGCAAGATGCTAAAGACAAGAAGGCACTTCGAATGGACCGAACGCCGGGGTTTTCGCTTCACGACGTTGGTGGTATTAAATTACCGCATCACATCGGAGGTCTTCGACATGAACCGGGATGAAATCCAAGAGCTCTTCATTCTCGCTGCCGACGTTGATCGCCGGCTTCCTGATATGGCCCGGCCCAAGCAGCCCCGATCCATCGATTACGGCTATGTGCACGACATTGCCGACAAGAACGGATGGGGAGATGTGCGCCTTGAAGAAGACGAGCGCGACAAGTGGGAAGCCCTGAAGGCTCGCGTGTCGGCTGAAGAGATGACTGCCTACGAAAAGGCGCTCTCGCTCATCGCGACATGCCCACGGAAGGCCGATCGGCGAGCACTGTGGGCTTGGGCCAAGTCCAAGGTCGGCGGAAAGCCATTTGCCCGCTGGTGCCGTGCTGAGGGTATCTCGCGGACTGCGGGATGCAATCGCAAGAACGCAGCCGTTGCCTTTCTGGCATCAGAAGGTGTTCTATCCAGTGCTTCAGATGAAGCGCATCTCGATTGCTTTCCGGAGGTAGAGGTTCACGAGCCGGCGCGAGAAGGTGTGCGGGCCTGGAACGACGGCGAACTGCCGAAGGTCGACCGGCCTGATCTTCGCGATTTCGAATGGGCCCGGCGGATGAGCGCGCGGCATCAGAAAAAGCGGAGAGCGAGAGCAGCGGCCGCAGCCTAGCGCAACTTGCGCTTCTTCCGAGAAGGAGGCGTTTCCAGCGCCTCCAGGCGATCCAGTAGCTTTTTGAGCTCGTAATCCTCCAGCGTCACGGAAGACGGGCTTTCCCTCATTTCTTTGGGTTTTGTCGGCTGTGGGCGTGCCGCCTCCATGATCACATCGATATCTTCTTTCGTCAGCACCATCTTATTGCCCACAATGCGACAAGCGCCGTGTTCTCTTGCTATCTGTCGGATCCGGCGCGCCGACCAGCCCATATGTGCGGCAAACTCTTCTGGTGTCGTGAATTCAGGGGTTGCAACCATGATTATTTCCTTCGGGTGAAAGTAGGGGCAGCGGCCAGGACGATCAGTCCTCAGCCCAATTTTCCTTTCCATCGGGAGCGAGCTTGGCTTCCGACGTGACAAGTGCCTTTCCCTCGGACCCAAGAGCATTCGGAATGATGGTCGCCTCGAATGTGCGCATATCGAATTTGATCACTGCGCCGGCCCTCTTGGCTGCACGGATCAGGCGCTCGATATCGGCTTGAACGAAAGAAACATTTGGCATTTCGATCCTCGATCGTGTCGCATCCATGTCGCATGGATTTGCCGAGCATGGCTGAAAATGCCTGAGAATCAAGGGAACTCAGTCGCAACATGATGCGACACGGAAACGGTCTGATTTGGCTCTAAGTTGTTGAATTTGTTGGTAGCGGAGGAGGGATTTGAACCCCCGACACAAGGATTATGATTCCTCTGCTCTAACCTACTGAGCTACTCCGCCAAC
>MDTD01092036.1_pt1 | contig 11907 bp, 9 predicted proteins | sample 811221 | NCBI WGS metagenome assembly MDTD01 (sample SAMN05326646, study PRJNA326480) | marine metagenome | isolation source: seawater | place: Pacific Ocean: South West | collected 2011 | reverse complement strand
TCCTCATTTTGACTTTTCATCAAACCTATCTCTTCCCAACCCGCAGTAACTATATTACGATCCTCCAATATTTTTGAAAAACGATCAACAAAATAGTAAAATAACTGCTCAGAATTATCATAAGCGTCATCTGATTCTAAAAGTGCATTACACTTTGGCGATTTTTTCCATGCACCATGTTCAGGATCATCCTTTGATGGATGCGGAACCTCATCTCCTCCAATGTGAACCTGTCTCAAAGACAATCCAGCCTCTTCATACATAGAGATAACTTCATCCGTAACTTTTGATAGAAAGCGATAAGTAGACTCCTGACAAACACAAATAACATTGTCATCATATAACTGGATAGAACGATACCTGGAAGCATCATTTGGATCATGTAAAATGTATTCATTTGCTTCAGCTTGCTTACCAGCAGAAATTAATTTCTTCTGACGAGCTTTCATTGAAACTATTGCTGCACGAGCGTGACCTGGAAAATCTAACTCAGGAATCACCTCAATGTGTCTTGCTTTTGCATACTTCAATATTTCAATAAAATCTTGCTTTGAGTAATATCCTGTCCCCCAGGACTCATCACCATTTGGATGAGGACCTGAACCATATGCTGGATTTAACATTTCATTCTCATTTTTTGAATATCCTCTTCTAGAACCTACCTCTGTTAATTCTGCAAGTCCAGGGATTTCTAAACGCCACCCCTCATCATCGGTAATGTGAAAATGAAATTTATTTAGTTTATAAAAAGCCATTAAATCAATCAAATTGAGAACAGTTTCTTTCTTTGAAAAATTTCGCACCACGTCAAGATGCATTCCCCTGTATCCAAATCGGGGAACATCCTCAACTGAAACAAACGGAATTTTGGCATATCCAGATTTTGATCGCAGATAATCAACGGAAATTAAAGCTCTCAAGCTTTGTATTCCATAAAAAATTCCTGATCCATCTACAGCTTGTATTTCCACTCCGTTACCAGAAACTTCGAGACCATAGGCCTCCGATGATTTACCATTTACTTTTATGTCAGTTTTTTTTAATATAATAACACCCTTTGAACCTTCCTTTAATTTGGCATCAATACCAACATCAACTTTTAATTTCTCTGCTAAAAATTTAGCTTCGGCCTCTAGCTGTTTTTCAAAGGCAATGACCAAGTCACTCTTTAGTTCAAAAAACCCATCGGACTCCTCATAATTAAATGGAGTTGGAATAATCTTAACTAAGTCTTTGGAGTTTTTAAAAGCTAGAGCTTTATTGAATTTGTATCTTGACTGGGCAGTAGGAACTGCTAATGGATCATTTTTAAAACGATCGGTTTGTTCTTTTTTAATCAAAGGACTATAGGAGACATTTGTTAATACCTCTGGTTTAGACTCCAGTCCTGATGAGTCAGAGAAGACAATAAACATACCATTTGGGGCGTCAACATCTTTAATTGCCCAAGCATCACTCTCAAATGAAACGACCACATCCTCCCCCGTTTTTAATATCGGAAATAATGATGTAGGTTCTAAGCGAAAATAATCGCCGTTAACATGAGTAATCTCAATGTTCTCAGAGGTACTTTCCATAATAACTCTCCTTGGTTGATGAAAATATATAGCCCATCCAGTACTATCTAAAGTCTTTTTAGAATTATTAGTTATCATAAATTCAGCGAGATAAGAACTTTTACCATTATAACCATTTTCCACTAAATTCCAGAAAACATCAATCTCAGAACCAATTGGTCTATTTATAATGAAATCATTATCCTTATCAACCTTTGAATCGCCACAAGATTGAAAAAAAAGAATTGATAGTGTAACTAAAAAAAGTATCGGAAATTTTAAATATGACAGCTTCATGGATTTTTTTGTGACAAAAGTAATAATTATGTAGGGTATTCAAAACTTTTTGACGTAACGTATCAATTAAAATGATAATCTTAGAAAAGTTATTTTTGTGCGAATAAACTTGTAGAAATGATTTATTCTTTAGAAAATGAATTTATAACCGTCAAAATAAATGAGCTTGGTGCAGAGTTGTGCAGTTATTATGATAAACAAACGGAAAGAGAGGTTATTTGGCAGGCTGACCCTATGCATTGGAAAAGACACGCGCCAATACTCTTCCCGATTATTGGAAAAGTACTCAATAACTCCTTCAAATTTGAAAACATAAAATATAAACTTAAACAACACGGATTTGCTAGAGACATGGTTTTTGCAATAGTTAAACACTCAAAAACATTTATAAAATTTAAGATTTCTTCTTCAAAAGAAACAAAGGCAATTTTCCCTTTCGACTTTTCATTATTCGTCGAATTCACAATTACCGACAAAGAACTGAAAGTGCTTTACAGTGTTGAAAATACCTCATCAAAAAAAATATACTTCAGCTTAGGAGCTCATCCCGGTTTCAACTGTCCCTTTAGTAAGTCATCCATTTTTTCTGACTATATATTAGAGTTTGAGAAAAAAGAGTGTTCAGATAGAATACTCCTAAATCCTGACGGATTTCGAACCGGTAAAAGAGCCCACAAATGGTTATTAGGTAATTCTATTAAATTACATGAAACTCTCTTTGCGAATGATGCTTTGATTTTTGATAATTTAAAAAGTAAATCTCTAATCATAAAAGCAGAAAAAGAAATAGAAAAAGTAAAAATAAGTTGGAATAATTATCCGCATTTAGGTATCTGGAACCCAAATAAAAGATCACCTTTCGTATGTATAGAACCATGGAACGGAATGGCTGATGAAGTAGATTCAAATATTGACTTCACCCAAAAATATGGAGTAATATGTCTCGATAGCGGAAATAATTTTGAATGCTTTTATACAATTGAAAACATACTAAAATGATTTTAATAATAGATTCCTTTTTTACAGGGTCTCATAGATACTGGGGAGAACAACTAAAAAAAAGACTCCCCTTCAATGTTCAACTCTTAACTCTTTCGGGAAAGCATTGGAAATGGAGAATGGAAGGAGGTGCATATGAACTTGCTAAAAAATTTAAAAATCTTTCTCAAAAACCAAAAATTATTATTGCAACGGATATGGTAAATATTCCTTTATTCTATGCTTTTGCAAACATTTCAAGAGATGATATACCCTGTATTCTATATTTTCATGAGAATCAATTTGCCTATCCAATTAACAATCTATACACTGGAAAAACAAACACAAGAGATAACCATTTTAGTTTTATTAATCTAAGTTCTGCACTATTCGCAAATAATCTTGTTTTTAATTCCGAATTTAACCGCACCTCCTTTTTAGATGGTAGTGCCGAATTAATTAATCAACTTCCTAAAAACACCTTAAATAAAAACATTTATAATTTAGAATCGTGTGTAATTTATCCAGGAATTGAGAAACCAGCTCCTTTCAAAAAGATTAACTCAGTACCAACACTTCTATGGAACCATAGATGGGAACACGATAAAAACCCTGAATTATTCATAGAAGGATTAGAGTTTCTTAAAAAAAAACTAATCTCTTTTAAACTTATTATACTGGGAAAAGGAACAGAAAAAAGAGAAGTTAAAAGCTTTTTTCGTAATAATTTTTCTAATGAACTATTACATTGTGGCTTCGTCGAAACAAGAAAAGATTACACAAATCTTATTTCAGAAGCTACCCATATACCAGTAACATCAAAACATGATTTCTTTGGATTAAGCTTAGCTGAGGCTATGAGTTACGGATGCTTCGCCATTCTACCAAATCATCAAGCCTATCCAGAGCATTTAGTGGAAAATGAACTATCAGGAGTAGTTTATAATTTTCCTAATGGATATTTTGACACCTTAGAAAGGTCAATATCAAATGAAAGTCAACCAAATGTAAACGAGGGCTTCTTTTTTGAACAAGTTATAAATAAATGGATTGAATTGCTTAATTCGAAATTATGACTTTTCATTTAAGAACAGCTTTAACCATTCTGTGTTTACCCTGTAAATCTCGTCTAAGTTCAATGTTCGAAAATCCTGAACATCTTAACATTTCTATAATTTCTAATCCATAGGATTCATGAATCTCCAAAAATAATTTACCTGAAGTATTTAAGTTAAAATAAGCAAACTCAGTAATAGATTTATAAAACACCAAAGGATCATTATTAGGCACAAAAAGTGCTAAACCAGGTTCGTAATTCAACACATTTTTATGCATTATTTTTTTATCGGATACAGGTATATAAGGAGGGTTACTTATGATAACATCAAAGCTGTTTTTTTGAGGAAAGGATTTCCAGTTGAGGATATCAAATTCATCAAGCTTAATATCTAGACCGATAAATGCGGCATTTTCCCTAGCTATATGTAGCGCCTGTTGAGATATATCAAAGCCGTAAACGAGAGAATCTCTCATCTTATTTTTAATGGCAAGAGGAATACACCCGCTGCCCGTACCAATATCAAGGATTGCTGATGGTGACTTGGAGTCATTTATGATCCAATGAACCAATTCCTCGGTTTCTGGTCTAGGTATTAAGACACCTTCTCTAACTTTTATTTCTAAACCACAAAACCAAGTTTTTCCAGCAACATACTGAACAGGACGATTTTTATTTAACTGCTTAATCCCATATAAAAACTTCAAAAGTTCAGATTCAGAAATCTTAAAATCGGGATTTAAAATCATTTCTGACTTAGATAGTCCCAACCATGCAAAACATAAAAAATTAAAATAATTATGAACTTCAGAAAGTGGAAATGAATCAAGAGATTTTAAAAAAAAATTTTTGACAGATGATATCTTATTATCTGGTACTTTCATTTTACACAAAGTCAGAAAATAGATTTTTTTTTAGGCTCATCCTTAAAATAATTTAAAAACCTCAGCATCAATAAAAGCATAAAAAACCTATTGAAACTAAATAAATTTTATGGATAAGTGATAAAAATTTTCCAGAAAAAAGGGGCGAATTAAATTTCGCCCTTGAAAAATATTTTTTTTAAGATTCTAAAATGAGGATCTTTTCAATTTCATCGCCCTGTCGGATTTCATTAATCAGCTCTATACCATCAACGACTTTTCCGAAGCAAGTATGATTTCTGTCTAAATGGGCTGTGTTATTTCTAGAATGGCAGATAAAAAACTGGGAACCACCAGTGTCTCTTCCTGCATGAGCCATGCTTAAAACACCCTTATCGTGAAACTGATTATCTCCATCTAGTTCACATTTAATTTGATATCCAGGTCCTCCTACCCCTGTTCCTTCAGGACACCCCCCCTGAATAACGAAATCAGGCAGCACTCTATGAAATGTTAATCCATCGTAAAAACCTTCTTTTGAAAGCTTAACAAAGTTTTCAACTGTTTTAGGAGCATCTTTCTCATAAAACTCAACTTTCATTGTTCCTTTTTCTGTAATAATTTCAGCTGTAATCATGTATTTTTGTTTAATTGAATATTTAAATTTAAGGTTTATTCTTTTTAATTTTCAAGATTTAAAACCATTTTTAATAAATCGAATGAATGATTTAAACTCTTGTTTACTCTTGAATACGCTTATCATAAACTCTCCAATAGTAGGCTTAAGTTTTTTAGTGATTTTGATTTGCTCTTTAGAATTATTTTCTATTTCATCTTTGGTTTTAGCGTCTTGAATTACGTTTTGAACCTCCTTTTGAGCTTCCTCTTGATTCATTACCTGCTCACCCTCGCGGTTGAACTTACCAAAAAAAGGACTCTTCTCATCTTTACTTAATTGGTCGGCTCGTTTAAAATGATTTTCTGCTTTTTGTTTTCTACCAAGCTTCTCTTCAAGCATACCAAGATTATTAAGCGCTACAGCATCGTCAGGATCTAAATCAATACATTTTTTATAATCAGCAATAGCGCCCTCTGTATCGCCACAGGCATCTTTTATATATGCTCTACTTGAATATCTGTATGGGTTTTCAGGCTCTAATTGTTGCGACTTGTTCATGTTTTCTAAGGCACTCTTTAATTCTTTCATATGAAATTGAGTTACTGCAATTTCACTGTATATCGAGGCGTTAGAGGGGATAAAGGACATGGCCTTTTTTAAATCTTTCAATGAAGAATCAAAATTTCTGATTTTTCGATATGCTATGCCTCTTAAGCATAAAACATTTGGGTTTGAATCATCATCGTCCAAATACTTTGAAAAACAATCTATTGAAAGTTCAAACTCTCCACTCTCTAAATACTTACTACCCTGTTCTACTAGATTCATATTATTTTCTTAAGCATACATTTTATCTCTCAATATATGGATCTTTTCACTATCCAAATACTCGTCAAATGGCATCATTCTATCAATAATACCATTTGGTGTAATTTCTATTATTCTAGTAGCTATGGTTTGAACAAATTCATGGTCATGAGAGGTAAACAAGATCGTTCCTTTAAAATCTGTTAATGAATTATTTAACGCTGTAATTGATTCCAGATCAAGATGGTTTGTTGGATCATCTAAGAGTAAAACATTGGGTTTTTGAAGCATGGCTCTTGACAACATGCAACGCACTTTTTCTCCACCTGACAAAACAGAGCATTTCTTCTTGACCTCCTCCCCTCCAAAAAGCATTTTACCTAAAAAACCTCTAATAAATTCCTCATCTTTTTCCTCAGAGTATTGCCTTAACCAATCCACTAAGTCAAGTTTTACATGCTCAAAATAATCTCTATTTTCATTTGGCACATAAGCTGTTGTTATGGTTGTACCCCAATTATAACCACCAGATTCAGGCTTTTCAGTTCCACTTAGTATTTGGAATAATGAAGTGGTTACTTTGCTGTCTTTGGAATAAAACATTATTTTATCCCCCTTCGCCATTCTAAAAGAAAGATTATTTAATAATACACCTTCTTCATTTGAACTGGTAAGGTTGTTTACTTCTAAAATCTGATCACCTGCCTCACGTTCCTGATCCCATATTAATGCTGGGTATCGTCTTGTAGAAGCCTTTATGGTCTCCACATCAATTTTATCCAGCATCTTCTTTCGTGCAGTTGCCTGCTTACTTTTGGAAGCATTTGCAGAAAATCGCATAATAAATTCCTGCAATTCTTTTTTCTTATCTTCATTTTTCTTGTTCTGATCAGCTCTCTGCTGAAGAGCCAACTGACTGGACTTATACCAGAAGGTGTAATTCCCCGTAAAAAGAGAAATCTTTCCAAAATCAATGTCAGCAATATAAGTACATACTGTGTCTAAAAAGTGTCTATCATGAGACACCACAATTACTGTATTTTTAAAATCCAAAAGAAAATCTTCTAGCCAGGAAATTGTTTGTATATCCAGGTCATTTGTAGGCTCATCCAGAACCAAAACATCGGGTTCACCAAATAGCGCTTGAGCCAACAGCACTCTCACTTTATATTTGTTATCCAAGTCAACCATTTGAGTCCAGTGATAATGTTCAGGAACTCCCAGACCACTTAACAGCTGAGCGGCATCTGATTCAGCATTCCACCCCCCCATTTCACCATACTGCTCCTCAAGTTCAGAGGCTTTTATACCATCTTCATCAGAAAAATCAGGCTTCATATAAATTGCCTCTTTTTCTTTCATTACATCATACAGTTCTTTATACCCCATAATCACTGTATCAAGAACAGTATATTCATCAAATTCAAAATGATCCTGCTTCAATACAGCCATTCTTTTTCCCTGCTCTAAAGAAACTGTACCTTTGTTGGCGTCTTGATCACCCGTAAGAATTTTTAAAAATGTTGATTTCCCTGCACCGTTGGCTCCTATAACACCATAGCAATTGCCTTGAGTAAACTTTAAGTTTACTTCATCAAATAAAACTCTTTTTCCGAATTGAAGGGTTAAGTTGTTTACTGTAAACATATCAAACTATTATTTTTTGCAAAGATACAATGTTTGTGGGAGAACACCCCAATAGCTTTTGAGGTATTGTTGCGCAATAAATTAACCAAAACACGCTGCTTTTATTCAGCAGCCATAGAGTTAAGTGTCTCTGCTAAACTGGAAAGTAATGCAATTCGACTTTCATCTTCTTGCTCTTGAATATGTTCATTGATGATTAGTGATGCCTCTGTTACCTCATCATATGGAAAACCAGATTCTATATTTTCAATAATAGTAGTTATTTCAACAATTGTCATGTAATCTGAGTTTACGGCAATTTCGACCAAATCTATTAAACGATCCTCAGCGTTTAAACCTGCCTCCCAAATTGAAGCAGCAATATCAGCCCTGTATTCTATAAAATCATCTCCTTTTAATGCATTAAATAATTCACCAACCGCATTCTGATCCTTTATATTGAAAAGTACTTTTTTTCCTTCCTCCAGAGCTTCGGGAAATCCGCTTTTAAAAGTGGCTAATAATAAATGATGAACAACAGCAGGAGAACCACTTTTGGCAACTTCCTTAATTCCTCTTATGACAACAGCTTTATCTTCTGATAGTAAATCTTTTTGAAGCGCTAAATTTTTTTTATTGTCCTGAACCATTACTCTAATATTTGTCGCAAATATATAAACCCATAGAATAACGCCTGCATGAAATAGTATTTTATTTAACTTCTATTTACATTCAGGAAGTCCCGAGGCCATATTGAGTTTTTGATATTGAGAAACCATTTTTAAAATAGTAGTTTCCTCCAAAAGAGGTTTTCACCCACTTATATTCCGTTGCTTTGCCTTGATCAACAACTACCACAATCGTAATAACACGATTCCTTTCTTCAATTTTCCTGGTGTGCTTACCTTCCCCGTATTTAATAGCTAAACCTGATAAATAGGTCGCTTTTTCAGCAGATTGTAATTTTGAAATATCAACATCGCTTGGCTCTGTAGAAGCCACCAGCTTTTGTGCGCTTTTTTCTTGTTCTGCTTTTGCTTTTTCAACAGCTTCCTTTCTCCTCGCCACCTCCAGCTCTGCCTCTTTTCGTTTCTCAGCTTCTGCAATTTTTGCCTGGTTTATACTATCTGTTCTGGCTTTTTCCCTGGCAGCTTCAATTTCAGCAAGTCTTTTTCGCTCTTCCGCTCTTTTCTTTTCCGCTTCAGCCCTTAACTTTGCTTCTTCTTTTTCTTTTGCAATTCTTAATTCCTCTTCTTCTCTCTTCCTCCTTTCCTCATCCGCTTTCAACCTTGCTTCCTCCTCGAGTCTTTTTTGTTCAGCAGCCATTCGAGCCGCTTCCTCAGCTTTTTTCCTTTCCTGTTCAGCTACCCTTTCAGCTTCTTCAGCCTCTGCCTTTATTCTAGCTATTTCCACTTTGCGTAAGCTATCTTGAACAAACTTTTCACGCTTTTCTTCAGCTAACCTTTTTTGACGCTCTTCCTCTATTTTTCTTAGCTCTTCCTCTTCTGCAGCTTCTTTTTCGGCCTGTAATCGCTCTCTTTCCAATCGGGCTTTCTTAATTTCTTCTTGTCGAGCCAACTCTTTTGCTTTTGCTTCCTCCTCTGCTAACCTTTTTTCCTCTGCAAGCCGCGCCTCTTCTGCCAATCTCTTTTCTTCTGCAAGCCGCGCCTCTTCTGCCTGTCTCTTTTCTTCTGCAAGCCTTGCTTCCTCTTCTTTTTTCAACCGTTCAGCCTCCTCTGCCAATCTCTTCTCTCGAGCAATTCGGGCTTGTTCCGCATTCATCTCCTCTTCTCGCTTTATACGCTCGGCCTCTTCTGCTAATCTCTTTTCCTCTGCTAATCTTTTCTCTTCTGCAATTCTTGCCTCTTCCGCCAACCTTTTTTCTTTTTCAATTCGAGCTTCTTCTGCCAACCTTTTTTCCTCTGCAACACGAGCTGCCTCTTCTTTTCTTAAGCGCTCTTCTTCTGCCTCTTTTGCAGCTTTTGCTGCCTCTACAGCCAATCTTTTTTCTTCTTCAAGACGAAGCCTTTCTTCTTCCGCTTTTTGCTGCGCTTCTTCTGCTAAACGCTTCTCTTCGAGAAGACGGGCTTCTTCCTCCTCTCTTTTTTTTCTCTCTTCTTCAGCAAGCCTCTGGGCTTCTTCAGCTGCTTTTTTAGCCTTTTCTTCTTCTAAAGCTAATCTAGCCAACTCTTCCTCCTTAGCTTTTCTGGCTTCCTCCGCTAACTTTTTTTCTTCTTCTATTCGAGCTTTTTCCTCCTCTAAAGCAATTCTTGCAGCCTCTGCTTTACGTTTTTCTTCCTCAGCTGCCAAGCGGGCCTTTTCTTTCTCTGCCTCTGCTGCAGCTTTTTTAGCTTCCTCTTCTTTTTTTGTTTCCTCAAATTCTGCGGTAGCCAATTCATCTTCTTTCAGCTTTTGCTCCTTTTCAAAACTTTTATTCTTTTCTCTAATAGCTTTTTCCAACTCCCTCAGCTCCTCAGTGATCTCATCATCATAATCCCAATCGTAATCAAACATTCCTATTTTATCAATATAATTAACCTTAGCTACAGGCTTATCAATAGTTTCCTTTGAGCCATCTACAGGTTGTTCAATCATTTTTAAATCAAGATCACTTGACATGTTTTCAGCTTTTTGACTACTCGGAAGTTCCGTATTAACAACGAAATTTATTGTCACATAACCTTCACGTTCAACGATAACATTATACGTATTGCTAAATGGAAAATATAGTAAAACCCTGCCAGCTTCAGTAGTACCTGTTTTCAAATCCACCTTTTGCCCTTCCTTATCCAAAACAGTAATAACAGGATCCTTAACCTTTTTTTTTGCCTTTAAAAAAGTTGCTAACTCAAGTGTCGGCTTGTTATTTTGAGCACCAACATTTTGAAGAAAAATGAATAGAAGTAATATGCTTACTAGATAATTTTTTTTCATAAAAAAAACCTGCGTCGGTCTTTTACGCAATCGCAATATATAATGTTCCTAAAAAACAAGGATTATACCAGGTTTTTTAATCTCGTTTGTATAATTTCTTTTTTTGAATGCCAATTTACGCCATATTTTTTTTCATGTTCAACAATTGAAGTCAACATTTTTTTTTGAAAAAGTATATTTTGTGTTGATTTTGGATATATGGACTTATGCTTTATTGAAAGTAACAATTGTTCGGATTGATTACAAAAATCAATAAACACCCTGGAACCGAGTCCTTTTTTCAACTTTTGCCAAACCATTTCTATTGCTTGATTATTCGGATGAACTAAATCCTGCTTAAAAAAGGAATAATCTCTTAACTCGTCAACTACAACCTCATAAATAGGAAGATATTCAATTTTGTGATAAATGAATTTTAAATCATTGCAAAGCACTACCAAATTTGATTTACTTAAGGAGTTCTCCACCATGCCCTCTTTAGAGTGTCGAACTGGACTAACTGATAATGAAATTTTCAAGTTTGAGTTGATTCTAAATATACGATCTAAAACAGGTCTTATGCATTTTTGTATTTCAGCAGATGTAGAAATTTCTTTTGTGAACAATTCAGGTGATTGCTTGTGACAATTAGCAACAGGATCATTACTGATTTTCCTCAAAACAGAGGTTCCAAAAGTTAAAAATAAACGATCTGAAGAAGTAATTTTAGCCTTTAATTCTTTCAGTTTTTGATTCGCAAAATTCACAGCTTCATTCTTGTCAAACTTCGCACAACTTCCACTAAGTTGATAATTAAACCAATAGTCCTGAAACTTAAAAAAATCTTTCGATTCAAAAAAGTAATCGGATAAAGCTCTGTCAAACAATTGAAAAATCGGAATAGGATGAAATATAACTCCAAATGGATTTATAAAAGCATCCAATTCAAGTTCGTTGAATTTTTGACCAATATTTTCAGCAAAACAAGATCCAATAAATAACGTTTTTTCTTCCACCTCTAAATTTGAAAAACTGGACAAAATATTAACTTCTGTTCTTTTCATATATTAAATTTGCAACAAATATAATTATGAAAATAGAGGATTGTTTTTATTTTGGGAAAATTGGAAAACCAAAAGGCTTTAAAGGTGAAGTAAATATTATAATTGATAAAAACACACCTATTTCACC
>MDTD01056516.1_pt1 | contig 11910 bp, 11 predicted proteins | sample 811221 | NCBI WGS metagenome assembly MDTD01 (sample SAMN05326646, study PRJNA326480) | marine metagenome | isolation source: seawater | place: Pacific Ocean: South West | collected 2011 | reverse complement strand
TGTACCTGAGGATTCAAAATCAAATCAAGAGTGTATACAAAATCATGAGCGGTCACATAATGATCTCTATCAAGCCATCTATATCTTGAATTCGTAAAATCTACTCTAGGCCTATGCCATAAATAGCCAGGTTTTAAGTAAATAGTATAGACCTTAAAATCATCGGTGACCTCAACTCGATGAGCCAATTGACCATAGAAATTTGATGGATCACTAGGTGATCTTTTAGCGAGCGATAAACTCACATACTCTTGAATATCCTCTCTCAAAGGTGCAGCATTTTCGATAACGAAGTTCATTCCTTTTGGATCGACCCCTTGAAGACCATAGACTTTGTGAAACTTACCTTCTGTATTTACTCCCTTTGGTGAAGAGGTCGGGGCTTTTCCCTTCAGAAAGTTAGGCGCATTACGATGCAACCATTTACTGCTATCACGTCTATCACCCGAATCACCCGAATCACTCGATGACTTCAAAGCTACCATACCTCGATCTAGCTTCTGACCTACCCTCTCCAAAAGTTTGGATAATCTGTTAATATTTTGTTTCAACTTTTCAGTCTCTTTTCGTTGCTCTATAAAACGCTGTTCCCAGGAATCATTCTGCAGAATTAAAAGGACGAGAAGAAATAAGCACGCCGGGTAAAAAAGCATTCTGATTAGGTTAGTAGTCAATCCGTTCTGCTTCATAATATTCCTTCAATTAATTCTAGACATCTACTCTACACTCATCCGAGTTAGAAAAAGGGCTAATTAATTTAAGCTTTCATAGAATAAGTTTCACCCGAGTCAATTAGGATTGTTCAGACACCATAGGACAAGCTACAAATCTACCGGCAGAAAATTCTCGAAACTCGGGCGGTCGCGAAGCACAATCAGGCTGTGCCAATCTACATCTTGTACGAAATCCACAACCAGAGGGCTTATTCGTTGGAGAAGGTACGTCACCCTCTAGTACAATACGTTGTTTCTTGTCTGCGCGAGGGTCAGCAACTGGCGTAGCAGACATCAGAGCCTGGGTATATGGATGAACGGGGTCAGCGTAGACTTGCTCAGCTTTACCCAGCTCTACCATATCGCCCAGATACATTACTGCAATCCTTGTTGAGATATGTTCTACGATAGCCAGGTCATGTGCAATGAACAAATAGGTCAAACCAAACTCCTCCTGCAAGTCCATCATTAGGTTAACAACTTGCGCTTGAACCGAGACATCAAGTGCTGAAACTGGCTCATCCGCGATTATGAGTTTCGGATTGGTAGATAAAGCCCGAGCTATTCCAATTCTTTGTCTCTGCCCTCCCGAAAATTCATGTGGATAGCGCTCTGCTTGATCCTGTCGCAAACCAACTTTTTCAAGTAAATACAAAACTTTGTCGTAGCGCTCTTTGGCTGTCATACCAGGTCTGTGAATAATTAGAGGTTCCTCTATTATTGAGCTTACAGTCATTCTTGGATTCAGGGACGAGTAAGGGTCCTGAAAAATCATTTGAATCTCGGAGCGATAGGGCCTCATTTGCTCACGATCCAAAGTCATAAGATCTACTCTACCTTGCTCTGATTCGAACATTATCTTACCGGCAGTGGGATTATATAATCGAATCAAACTACGCCCCGTGGTAGATTTACCACACCCAGATTCCCCTACAAGACCTAGACATTCGCCCTCATAGACGTCGAATGAAACCCCATCAACAGCCTTAACATGACCTACAGTCTTACTGAATAAACCTCCAGTTATAGGAAAATGCATTTTGAGATTGCGTACTTCTAAAAGTTTTTTAGAATCCATTAATAACCCTCTACTGTAGCTTGAGTTCCAGACATCATTTCATCTGAAAGGTGACACCTTAAAAAGTGCCCCTTCTTTATTTCAACCATTGGTGGTTCTTCCGTCTCACAAATATCCATTTTCTGATCGCAGCGAGTACAGAATTTACAACCAACAGGTAAATCCATCAAATTAGGCACAATTCCAGGAATAGCGAAAAGTCTTTTCTTCTTTTTATTTGGATTTGGAATTGATTCAAGTAACCCGCGAGTATATGGATGCGAAGGATTGTAGAAAATATCATCTACTGTAGCCATTTCCTGAATTTTCCCACAATACATAACGGCCACTCGATCACAAGTCTCAGCAACCACAGCCATATCATGGGTTATAAGGATAATGGATGACTCTGGATTAGTTTCTCGCAGCTCTACCATTAACTCCAAAATTTGAGCTTGAATTGTAACATCAAGAGCCGTGGTAGGTTCATCCGCTATTAAAAGCTTTGGGTCGCATGCCAAAGCCATTGCAATCATAACCCTTTGTCTCATCCCTCCTGAAAATTGATGAGGATAATCGTTTAGTCGATCCCTTGCTCCCGGAATCCCTACCTTGTCTAGCATTTCCACAGCTCTATCTTCCGCTTCTTTGAGAGACATATTTTCATGTAATAATATGGGTTCCATTATCTGATTGCCGATTGTATAGACAGGATTCAGACTCGTCATCGGTTCCTGAAAAATCATTGAAATCTTGTTACCTCTTACCTTGCGCATCTCACGGTAGCTAAGCTGTAATAGATCTTGACTATCAAACAAAATTTGGCCTCCAGCTATAAAACCAGGGGGATTTGGTATCAATCTCATGATAGACAGCGAAGTTACAGATTTACCGGATCCCGATTCTCCAACCACACCTAAGGTTTCCCCTTTGTAAACATGATAATCAACCCCATTTACAGCCTTGGCAACACCACCTTCAGTATTGAAGTAAGTCTTGAGTCCTTTTATTTCGAGTAATTTTTCTCTAGAGTCCATTAATTTTCCTTATCTCAAGCGAGAGAATTGCTTCGGATCAAACGCTTCACGTACGGCCTCACCAATGAAGGTAACTAGCATCAGAGTTGTGAAAAGAGCTGCGATTGGTGTGAATACGAGCCACGGACTATGCATATGTGCCATCCCCTGACTCATTAATTCACCCCAACTAGGGGTAGGAGGCGCCAAACCAAATCCCAAGAAATCTAGAGATACTAGTGAGCTTATATTTCCTACAATGGTAAAAGGTAAAAATGAGATCACAGGAGTTAGGGAATTAGGAAGAATATGACGAAAAATAATTGTATTGTCTCGAACTCCTATCGAAATCGCAGCACTGACGTAATCCTTGGACTTTTCTCTTAAAAATTCGCCTCGAATATAAAAGGTCATACCCATCCACCCAAAGGTGGCCAGCATAATTACTAGCAGATAAAACGAGGGTTTTAATATGCTCACAACTATCATAATTGCATATAGAAAAGGGACGGCTGTCCAGATCTCGACCAGTCGCTGAACTACTATGTCAAAAACCCCTCCGAAATAACCAAGATATCCACCTATGCTTATACCGATTAGATAGCTGAGAAAGGTGACTAATAAAGCGAATGTCATTGAAATATTAAAACCATAGGTCAACCTTGCAAACACATCACGCCCCCGGTCGTCCGTACCGAGAATATGAATCGAATCGGGAGCTATTGGAGGCTCCTTGTCAGGATATTCCGCCATGATTGTAGTTGACTCCATGGGAGAATACGGATAAATAGGCATAATTACATAATTACCCTGTTTATCGCTCTCAAATTTCTTCTGGAGTTCACGAAAATTTACCAACCCAAAACCATCCAGACCGTAGTCTGACTTCAAATGAACTTTACCTTTCATAAATGGTAGATAATTCTTGAATGGAATTGGAGCGTCGTAAATTGCAGGAAAAGACATCTCCCCGTTGTACTTCACCATCAAAGCCTTGTCGGAAATCAGAAAGGGAAGAAAAAATGAAATAATGTACAAACCTAATATAAGCTGAAAGCTATAATAGCCTCGCTTCAGTGTCTTAAACTTCTTTGCTCGTTTCAGAAAAATAGGTGATGTGAAATAACCATGAATAGACATCCAAACTTGCGAAAAAATACGCGGTAAAGCACTGATGTAAATTAAGAAGACCAGGATAATAAAATCAATGTAATCGATAAATCATCTCCTTTATTTGAACCTGATTCGGGGATCGATAGCGGCATATAAGAAATCCGCAACGAGATTACCGATTAGGGTTAGAACACTACCAATCACAATGACTCCGAGAGTCACTGGATAATCTCTTGAGACCAAAGCCTTGAATCCTAATAAGCCTACTCCATGGATATCAAAAACCCTCTCGATCAGATAGGACCCCGCAAGTAAGATGGATAAGAAGTGAGCTGCTCCTGTTGCGATTGGAATCAAACTATTACGAAACACGTGCTTAAATACTACTACTCTTTCTTCTAAACCTTTTGCAAATGCTGTTCTCACGTAATCCTGACCAAGGTTTTCCATTAATGAATTTTTCATCAGTACTGTAGTAGAGGCAAAAGAACCTACCATGTAACAGAAAACAGGTAGAACCGCGTGACTAAAACGATCCTGTATTTTTTCCCAAGTCGAGAAATTATCGTAACCCTCTGACTCCAATCCGCCTAATGGAAATACATCCCAATAACTACCACCACCCAATAAAACCAATAGAACAATACCCATCGCAAAACCAGGAATAGCATAGCCTATAAAAACAATTATCGAGCTCGACCAATCAAACATACTGCCATGACGCATAGCCTTAAATATTCCTAACGGAATACATATCAAATACGATAGTACAAAGCCAATTCCACCAAAAAATATAGAAACAGGAAATCGCTCTGAGATCAAATCCCAGACGGGATCATCGTAATCGTAAGAAGAACCTAAGTCGAATTGCAGTACATTCCATAGCCAATTCGCATAGGCAACAGGTAGCGGTTTATCGAAACCGTAAATCCTCTTTAGCTCTTCAATCATCTCCTCGCTGATTTGAGTTTGAGAATCAGCTCCGCCACCAACCTCTCCCCCGGTGCTAGCCGCTCCACCCATTTGGATTTTCATAATAGCCTGTTCGACTGGACCGCCCGGCACAAACCTCATAATTGAGTAGCAAACAAAAGTTATTCCGATGAAGGTCGGAATCATAAGTAATATCCTACGTAGGAAATAAGTACTCATATCCCTCCTCTAATCGTGAATAAAATCGTATTTTTCGTTATTCATCCAAAACTTTTCGTCCACTGATCGACTCGCAAGCTTTGTATTTGTTTCTATGGCCAATTTGAGGGCTTTAGCTTTATCTTCGTCATACCACCAGAGTGTGACCGCATCGCGATAATCTCCAGCGGAGGTCTTATTCAAAACACCCGGTGGATAACTAAATTTATTCCAATATATTAGTCTTTCAGCGGGAGCGTACCAATCAAAAGCTTTCAAACATTCTCGTGTGAGAATATCATCCATTTCTGCAAGATACTCACTTCGCTTGCTTGCATCATATTCCGCATCATATAGCTCGATCAACTGGTCGATGCGATCATTCTTAATTCCCCATCGGTTATAGCTTTGTTTCTGTTCCGCAAGAGACGAGTGATACAAAATCCGAGGATCAGGAAAAGCACTCGCTCCAAAAGCACCGCTAGATAACCTAAAATTTAACTCACCAATATTTTTCAATTTTGTCGCCCACGTTACCTCTTTTATTTCAAGTTGGATTCCAACTTTTTTAAGATCTTCTTGGAAGATTGTGTAAAACTTCTCCGACCATTTGCCCACGTACTCAAAACTAAGTTTGAGTGGCTTACCATTTTTGGCTAAGAAACCATCTGAATTTAATGCATAACCTGCTTCTTTAAGCAGCCCAATGGCCTTCTCTGGGTCATATCGAATTTTGGTAACATTTTTACCCATGTATGTTGCGTTTTGAAAAAACGAGTCCATAAAGTCGTACTCATTAAACATGAGTTTTTCCATTAATAATTCCCGATTCCATAGATGTGCAAAGGCTTTACGCATCCGAATATCATCGAAAGGAGGTTTACGAAGATTGAAGTCAAAACCTTGCGTACCTCGTGGTTTTCTATTAAATACCTTAACTTTCTGTATCCATCCGTTTTTTACCTTATCAAAACTAGTTCCTTTGACCCAGCGCTGAGATCTGTAAATTGGCATGAAATCAAATTCACCTTTCTTAAATTTCTCCCAAATTATTTCTTGATCTTCCACGTAAACATTAACAATCTTATCGAAATTATATTGACCAATATACTGGCGCTTTTTAGCCCCCCAAAAATCAGTCCGACGCGCTAGCGTAAGTCTTTTTGGTTTATCGATACTTTCGAACTTATACGGGCCGGAACCAGGCACCATCTCCCAATTATGCTTTTTCAAGAACTCCTTACCGCTGATTGAACCAATGATATGATCTGGAAGAATCGACATTTCTGCAATGTGAATTATATTTCTCCAGCCTGGCTCTTTAGCGCGCACCATAACGACTCGTTCCGATAATTCTACCGGCTCATAAAACTTGACCCACGTAGCATTCTCACTGGGCTTCTGAATACCTTTATCAACCAATAATCTCCAAGTAGCAACAACATCTTTTGCAACCACAGGTCTACCATCTGCCCATCTAGCATCCGCATCTGTTTTAAAGTAAAAAGAAACTTTGTCATCATCTTGAGCCCAATGACTAGCTAAGCCTGGAGCAACATAATACGGAGAAGAATTTATTCCGATTAGAGGCTGGTAAACCAAAGAACCGATCATCGCGGTACCGCTATCTGTATTTTTGCCCACAGGACGCGTAGTAGCTGGAAAACTTGTGTAAGCCTGCTTGAATTCCCCACCCTTTTTAGCTCGAGGATCACCATCCAGAGGAAATGATGTATTCGTTGTCCACTTAATGCTATTAAGAATACTTTTCTTGTCTACGTCACTGAGATCAAGCTTAACAACTTGAGTATCTATCTTTTTCTCCTTTGACGCGTTTTTACTTGAAGACATGGACTTTTTAGAAGTCTCTACTTGTACGGGGCCTGCTGCCACAAGCCCACCTTTAACCTGAACAGATATAGGCTGGTACTTGAAGATCAAAAAAATACAAGCGGCTAGAAAAACAGAACTTTTCCAACCTACCCAGCCTGAATCATATTGCTCGTTTCTTGACATGAAAATCCCTCCACTAAAGTGCAATCAGACACTAAAGACGACTATCTTTGATAATTGGCCAAATGTAAAGATAACCATCATCTTATTGAATTGAATAGGCAGCGTCAAATTCCTGAATCCAGAATTTTCACTTAGCTTTTCAAACTCTTCAAATTCCTCAAATTTGTGGACAGACTGTAACAGATGGGATAAATTGTGGCTTCTATTTTCGCGGTGGTGGTGGAATAGGTAGACACGCAGGTTTGAGGGACCTGTGGCCGAAAGGCTGTGGGGGTTCAAGTCCCCCCCACCGCATTCTTACTTGTTTAACTCTTGTATAATCAAAGCGGTAATCTCTTTTATGTCATCAGAATCTAATAAGCCACTCTTTGATGTAGCAGGACTACTCTCACCTTTTGAAGCTTTTCGACAGGAACCAAGGTTCTCACTAAAACCATACGAAGCTCTAAGATTTTCAAGTCTATGGACTGTTTCAGGATCTACCTCATTTTGGATATTTGCCAATTCCAGATAATAACTCAGCTTAGCAAAATGCTCCAAGGCTTCCATTCGACTAACCGCTGCTTCTAAATCAATTCCGTAGGCTAGAGCTCCATGATTAGCTAGTAGGATCATATCATTCTGTTCTATTAGAGGAGCAATACTACTAGGAATTTCCTCGGTACTTGGGGTAGCTAACTCTGCTTTCGGTACACTACCTATTGCAACGATCGACTCTGTTAGGTAACACCCGTCAAGGTTTCTGTCACTAGCGGCATAAACTGTAGCAAAAACAGGATGACAATGCACCACAGCTTTCACATCTGGGCGCTGCTCATAAACTTTCATATGCATCTTTAATTCGGTGGATGGACGTTTACTTTTGTCAAAGGAATTGCCATTCAAATCACAGAGAACTAGATCATCTTCACGAATCCAGCCTTTATTGCGTCCTGTTGGCGTCGTCAAGATTACGCCCTCCTCCAACCTTAAAGACAAGTTACCGTCCATACTAGTTAAATAACCTTGACGGTAAAGAATCTGACAAGCATGAATCAAATCCCTCTTAAATTGATAGTTAATGTGCATGATAAGCCCTTAATTGTTCTACTAATTCCTTACCATCCACAGGAGTAATATCTTGTATTTTTTTTGCAAGAAAAGTACGCAAAAGAGGATCTGCAACATTGCATTGAGAAATACCTTTAGCTACTGAACCAGTAAATTTTACCGACTGATTTTCGAAGACTATAGATTGATCTGCCCACTCCAGGAGAGCTTCATGATCATGACTCACCCAAAAAACTAATGTCTCTGAACTAACATACGATCTCATCATGTTTATTAATTTACTACGACAGTTAGCATCGATACCTGCTAAAGGTTCATCTAAAATTAAAATTTTGGGAGAATAAACCAATACTGAAGCAATCGCTACTCTTCTTTTTTGTCCGCCACTTAGATCTAAAGGATGATTACTTAGAAAGGTCTCATCTAGACCACAACTCTTCAAACTCTTTGAAATAAGACTTGGCCATTGTTCCTCCTCAATACTAAAATTCCTCAATGCGAACTCCATCTCAGCGGAGACACTATCTTCGAACATCTGATGCTCCGGCTGTTGAAAAACATAGGAGACTTCATCTGGTTTTAGTGCCACACCATCACTCATAATTCGTATTTTATTATCTAACAGACCGGAAATAAGTTTTACAAATGTTGACTTACCCGAGCCCGTAGCTCCTAAAATCCCAATTAGCTTACCTGCATCTAAGGAAAAAGAATCTGTATGTAATCCAATTTTTTCAAAAGGTGTACCTGCGTCATAACTCCAAAATAAATTCTCAAAATTAAAAATCATTACCTAGTCTTTCTAAAGTATTGCGTAGACCTAAATTCCAACCTAAGTCATGAAACTTGTCACTAATTGCAAACTGGTTAAACCCTTCGAAATATCGAATCCTACCTGAATCCAAACAATGAATCCCTTCTGAGAATCGAATCTCATCAACTAAATGACTTACTAGAAGTATACCCATACCTGATTGAGTCAATTCCTTTAGAAAATTAAACATTTCAAGCCTAGCGACAGGATCAAGCATCGCAGAAGGCTCATCAAGTATTAAAAAACGGCTATTGGCTGCTAGAGCTCCAGCTATTGCTAAACGCTGTTTCTGACCACCAGAAAGCATTTGAGGATTATCATTTTCAAAGCCAGACAATCCGGCCCTATTAATAGAATCTAAGACTAAACTCCTTATTTTAGAGGGGTCCATTGCCCTATTTTCCGGAACAAAAGCGACATCATCAAAAACAGTAGTCGCCACGATTTGATTTTCAGGATTTTGAAAAATAGGATAAAAAATCTGTGAGCGAATTGCAGAATTTAAGGAGATCATTTCAGACGACTTACCTCGCAAAAAAATTTCTCCTTCTAATGGATCGACAAGACCCAAAAGCAACTTGATAAGAGTAGATTTTCCCGCCCCATTTGAACCGACTAAACTGGTAATTATTCCACTTTCGAGCTCAAAAGAGATATTTTCCAGAGCAAAATTTTCGGGGGTGCCATAATCGAACGAAATTTTATCAAAAATAATTTCAAAAGATTCAGGAAAACAGCACATATAAAAAAAGGTCACACCCTTCGATGTGACCTTATCATTTGTATTATAATTTATACCAGACTTATGACAGCCATTTCTGCATTATCTCCCAACCTTGGGCCTACCTTGATGATCCGAGTATAACCGCCCGGACGTTCCTTATATGCAGTAGCAATCTCAGTAAAAAGCTTTGTAACAATTCTTGGATACTCAGTTGTCACCTCAAATTCCGTATTATTAGCTTTCGCTTTTTTACGATCTTTGCGCTGCTTTCTCGTCAATTCAACAAAATTTCTTTTATTCTGCCCACTTGTAAAAAATGATATAGCATTACGCACATACCTATCACGGTTAGCCTCATCCGCATTTCCACGCTTAGCCAACGTTATCAAACGCTCAACAACAGGACGTAGTAGCTTCGCTTTCGCCAATGTTGTTTTTATTTTACCGTCGCCAGAACTTAGAAGACTGTACACTAAATTTCGACGTAATGCTAATTGATGATCGGGCCGTCGACCTAGCTTAGATTTCCTTACACGATGTCTCATTTTTACAATCCTTCTCGATCATCCTTCAGCTTTAAACCGTACTGAGATAACTTTTCTCTGATTTCAGTTAGCGATTTTTTACCAAAGTTCTTTATTTGCATCAATTCGTCAATAGATACCTCAGCTAGCTGGCCTAGAGTCTTTATATTTCCAATTTCCAGACAGTTTCGAGACCGAACCGAGAATTCTAAATCTTTTATCGTAATATCGTCATTGGACTCTACATTTTCCTCTTGCTTACCTTCCAATTGGAAATCTAAGGAAGGAAAGGGAGATTCAACTTCGATAGTGCCCATGAATTCATAATATGACTTCAGCATTTTAGAGGCAAATCTCAATGCCTCCTCGGGGAACATAGCTCCATTAGTTTCAACATTTAGAACTAACTTATCATAGTTGATATCTTGCCCTACTCGGGCGTCACTGACGGCATAACTTACTTTTTTAACAGGGGTAAAGTGTCCGTCCAAATACATAGTTTCTAAACTTTCTTCGCCGTCACCCTCGTATTTATGATCATACCCGCGACCAGGTCGAACATCTAACTCCATGTACAACTCATAACTTTCGTCAGTTATTGTACAAATGGGATAATCGGCATTCACGACTTTCAGTTTTGTACCAACCTCGATGTCCCCAGCAGTTACTATTCCAGCACCCGACTTTGAAAGAACGATCTGCACGGTATCATCAACTTCCTCTACAGATGCAAGCACAACCTGCTTCAAGTTTAAGAGAATTTCCAACACATCTTCTTTGACTCCAGGTATAAAAGAATACTCATGCAAAACACCACGAATCCTTACTCCACTAATTGCCAAACCTGGCATTGCTGATAAGAGAACACGGCGAAGAGAATTTCCCAGCGTCAAGCCGAATCCCTTCTCTAGTGGTTCAAATGTGAAAGTGCCTTGGAAAACACTATTAGCATTTCCACGTTCAACCTTAAAATTTGGCTCTTGAACTTTAATCACGAATTCCTCCTCAATATTATCTTGAGTAATATTCCACTACAAGATTTTCTTGAATATCAAAATCAATCTGACTGCGAGACGGTAGATTATTATAAATACCTTCTAGCTTCTGACCGTCTACCTTAACGTATTCAGGAATGCCCTTGGCAGCAGCGTCAACATAAGACCCTTGAACACCTTTAGCAATCTTGGAACCTTCTTTCAGGGAGATTACCGAACCAGGACTAACATGGATTGATGGAGTTCTGGCCTTTCCACCATCAATTAAGAAGTGGCCATGAACTACCCATTGTCGAGCCTGCGCGCGACTACGGGCAAAACCCATTCTAAAAATTACATTGTCTAATCGTGACTCAAGCAACTGAAGTAAACCCTCACCTGTAATGGGAGACTTTTTCGCCTTCTCGTAGTATCGCTGAAGCTGTTTTTCACGAACGCCATAAGCGTATAATAATTTTTGTTTCTCCCACAACTGAACTCCATAGGTTGACATTTTCTTCCGGCGACCCAGCGTAGAACCGATATTCCTTTGGTGTGTAGCCAGATCAATGTTTTTCAACGCAAAGTGCTTTTGGCACTTAGGAGTAAGCGGAACTTTCAAACGTTTACTAAGTTTGACCATTGGGCCTCTATAACGTCCCATAACATTCCCCCGTATAATTTTCTAATTCTTTCATAATTACAATTCCAAGACTAATTACAATCTTAAGGCTTTCACTACATTCTTCGGCGTTTTTTAAGCTTACAACCGTTGTGC
>MDTD01196127.1_pt1 | contig 11911 bp, 12 predicted proteins | sample 811221 | NCBI WGS metagenome assembly MDTD01 (sample SAMN05326646, study PRJNA326480) | marine metagenome | isolation source: seawater | place: Pacific Ocean: South West | collected 2011 | reverse complement strand
TGATCATCATCACCAACACAACAAATATTTTGTTTATCATTTACCAATAAATTTAACCATTTATTTTGAATAAAATTTGTATCTTGAAATTCATCAACTAGTATGTATTTGAAATTCTTTTTATAAAGTGACCTGATATCATCATGCTCTTCGAAGAGTTTTACACAAAACAAAATTAAATCTCCAAAGTCGAAAGCATTTAAATCTTTAATCTTATTTTGATAAATATTGTAAACTTTTAAAATAGATTTAGTTAATGAATTCGTTTTTTCAATTTTCACATCTTTTGGTAATAAACCTTTATTTTTCCACTGGTCTATATAATATAGAATTAATTGAGGTGAATATTTTTTAGCATCAAGATCTTCACTTTTTACAATATTTCGAATTAATTTTTTTTGATCATCAGTATCAATTATTGTGAAATTACTTTTGTAGCCCAAAGCTTCAGCATGTCTTCTGAGAAATTTAACACTAATTGAGTGGAAAGTCCCGAGCCAAGGCACGGAGTTAGAGCTCCCTTTTAAATGAGAAATAACTCTAGTTTGCATTTCTTTAGCTGCTTTATTTGTAAAAGTTACGCATAAAATTTGGTTAGGCCACGCTTTTTTTTCATTAATTATATGAATTAGTCTTGTTGTTAAAACTCTTGTTTTTCCTGATCCAGCGCCGGCTACAATTAAATTAGGACCTTCTGTATTTAGAACTGCCTCTTTTTGTTCTTTGTTTAAGTTCAGAATTAATTTATCAATGCTATTCATATTTGAAAAATTTAATTTATACACTACTTACGAAAAATAAAAAATGATTAATAAATTTAAAAAAAGAATTCACAACAAATTTGCAAATATTTTTAATTTTTTTTTCTTTCTAAGGTATGTTTTTTTAATTTTTTTTATTTCAATTTCAATATATTTAACAATACCTAAATTTTTTGATTACAATGAAAAAATAAACGTTTTTCAGGACTATCTAAAAAATTATTATGGTTTGGAAATTAAAAATTTTACTAATATAAAATATAAAATTTTTCCAAGACCGCATTTGCTTTTGGAAAATGTCAATTTAAATGTTTTAAAAAGTCCGATTAATCTTAAAACAAAGCAATTAAATATTGTTTTTAATATAAATAATATCTATGAAGCCGAAAAACTTAAACTCAATCAATTGATTCTAACAAGTAGTGTTGCAGAACTAGAAGTAAGTGAGATAAAAAATTTTTTAACATACATTAAAAATCTTGAACAAAATATCAAATTTAACTCTTTAAAAATTCAATTAAAAAAAGAAGATGACCTAATAGTTTCTTTAAAAAACATTAAATTTCTAAATTACGGCAATAATAAATTTAAGATTACAGGAAGAATATTTGGTGAAAAATTTAAGCTATCTTTTAGAAATAATAATCAAGATCTTGTATTTAAGATCTTAAATTCCGGAGTCGAAACTAAATTTAATTTTAAAGAAAATAGTTCAATAGAAAATTTATCAGGAAGTTCTAAAATAAATGTTAGTAATAATTATTTAAAATTTGACTTTGCACAAGAAAAAAATTCTTTAAAAATTGAAAATGCTTATTTTAAAAATAGGTATTTAAACTTTTCTTTTGAAAGTTTAATAAAATTAAATCCTTATTTTAATGTAAACTCAAAAATAATTGCAAAAAAAATTGAAAAAAACATTATTAGCAAATTCGATTTGGAGGATATATTTAGATATAAAGACGTAGTAAAAAAATTGAATAGCAACAACCAAATAATTTACCAAAAGAAGAAATTTTATAGAGGAATTTTAAAAAATGTTTCGATGAATTTGAATTTGGAAAACGGGAAAATATTTTACTCTAAAGTTATCAATTTTTCTGGAGGCAAATCCAATTGCATGGGGGAGTTTCAATTGACTGAGGAATTTCCCAAACTAGTTTTTGACTGTACTTTAGAGGTCAATGACAAAAAACATTTATTTAAAACTTTTGAAATTTCAAACGAGAACAAAATTGAAAACTTTAAGATAGATATTAAGGGATCATTTAATATCTTAAATAGAAAAATAAATTTTGATAAAGTGGAAATTGAAAATATTTATTCAGCTCAAAAAGAGGATTTGAATTATTTTAAACAAACTTTTGAGGAAATACTCTTCAAAGACACATTCTTCAAAATTTTTCAACTCAATAAAATTAAAGTTTTTCTAAGCGAGGTAATCTAATTCATTTTGGACGAGTCATCTTGATAGGATCCATAATTCTATCGTATTCTTTATCACTCATTAGACCCAATTTTAAAATTTCTTCTTTTAAAGTTGTTCCGTTCTTATGAGCTTGTTTTGCGATCGCGGCAGCCTTATCGTAGCCAATTTTCGGAGCTAGCGCAGTAACAAGCATCAAAGATTTATCTAAAAGTTCTTTTATTCTTTTTTTGTCTGCTTTAATTCCTTTAACACAATACAATGCAAATGTTTTTGCTGAGTCACTCATAATTTCAATTGATTGTAAAATATTATGAATTATCAAAGGCTTGAACACATTTAATTCGAAATGACCATGGGAACCAGCCATAGTTATTCCATTATGATTTCCTATAACTTTTACGCAGACCATCGTAACCGCTTCCGATTGAGTGGGATTCACTTTGCCAGGCATAATTGAAGAACCAGGTTCATTAGGAGGTAAAATCAATTCACCATAGCCCGCTCTTGGCCCAGATCCTAAAAATCTAATATCGTTTGCAATTTTCATTAAACAAACTGCAGTTGTATTTAAGGTGCCTGAAAAGTTTACTATCTCATCATGTGCAGCTAGAGAAGCAAATTTATTTGATGATACTTTAAAAGGTATTTTAGTTATTTTAGAGATTTCTTTTACAATTTTTTTATCAAAATTTTTTCTTGTATTTAATCCAGTTCCTACTGCAGTTCCACCTTGCGCTAGATAATAAACTTCATTTAATGCACTTTCTATTCTGACAATGCATTTTTTTAATTGGGACTGATAACCAGAAAATTCTTGTCCTAGGGTTATGGGCGTAGCATCTTGTAAATGTGTTCTTCCAACTTTCACAACTTTTTTGAATTCTTTAGACTTTTTGAATAAATATTTTTCTAATATTTTTAGAGATGGTATAAGTTTTTCCCTTGTTTTCATCGCGACAGCAATATGCATGGCAGTAGGAAAAACATCATTAGTTGATTGTGATTTATTGACATGATCATTTGGATGAATTGGTTTTTTTGTTCCCATTTTACCGCCCATCATTTGAATACCTCTATTAGCTATAACTTCATTGACATTCATATTTGTCTGAGTACCTGATCCTGTTTGCCAAACTTTTAGAGGAAAATGAGTGTCTAGTTTACCTCGTATCACTTCATCAGCGGCCTTAATAATAAATTTACTTAATTTTTTATCTAAATCTTTATTCTTAGTATTAACTATCGCTGCTGCCTTTTTAATTATCGCAATTGAGTGAATAACTATTGGTCTAACTAAAAAATCACCAATATTAAAATATTTATTTGATCTTTCGGTTGATGCACCCCAATACTTATCACCAGGCACTTTAATTTTACCAATACTATCAAATTCAGTTCTATATTTCATATGCGATTCTTCCTATAATACACACTATTTTAAGATAGACAAATTTCAACTGGAGAAAAAATGAGCAATTTCAAAAAAGTAAAAAATTTTATGCTTAAATTTGGGCAAGAGGTAAAAACGGACGCATCTTTCCCAGACGAAAAAATTACTAAATTAAGATATGGGTTAATCAAAGAGGAATTATCTGAACTTGATCAAGCGATTAAAGAAAAAAATATTGTTGAAGTTGCAGATGCATTAACAGATATTTTATATGTTACATATGGTGCTGGACATGCTTTTGGAATAAATCTGGATAAATGCTTTGAAGAAGTACAAAACTCGAATATGAGTAAATTAGGGGAAAATGGAAAACCTATTTATAATGAAAATGGGAAAGTTATGAAAGGTCCTAATTATTTTAAACCAAATTTAAAAAAATTTTTATGAAAGAAAATTATTTTTGGGTGCTAGTCGGTATAGCTTTAGGCTTGGCTTTTTATTTAGCGGATAAATATATTTTTTAGTTTTTTTGGTAAATATAAAAGAAAATATCGCTGTCCATGTCAATCTTATTTAATTCATAAGTTAAATGTCCAAGGTCAGGATATCTGACTAATTCTTTAAACTTATTTTGCAAGTTATATTCAAAATTAATTAAAGATTTTTCGTTATTTTTAAAGTGATTTCTAAAATACTCATGATTACTCGAGAAAAAATATTTTGTTATTCTATGAATTTGAGCAATATAATTTTTTGCTGTTGCTGGCTCCATTTCACCTAAACTATTTCTATTTATAACTAATTCAACCGTATCATTTTTTATCTTTTCTATCTCCCATGCTGGTAAAAAAATTAAATCAAAATCTTTTATTTTTGTATCATCTATGTTGCCGTCTCCATATAAAAATACTTTCTTGTCAGGAAAAGATTTTGATAAATAGTAACTAGCTAAAATAAGTGTTTCAGGTATATCAAAATCTATAAATGTATTTTTTTTTAAATTTTTTAAACAATAATACGCCAGTTTCCCATAACCTCCTCCTAAATCAACAATGATATTATGATTATTATTATTTAAATATTTATTAATTATTTGACTGTAAATTTCGTTAAAAAAACTTCCAATAACAACAAAATTTTCACCTAAGTAAGCACCGTTTTGATTACCAAATCTCGGCATATTGAGTCTTTTATGATCTAAATTATTTTTATTAAAATAATTCCATAATTGCAGTTGTCCTAAAAATATTTCATTTTTTAAAAATTTCTTTAGTAAGATATTTTTAGAATAACTTTTTATTAAATTTTGATTTTCTATTCCTAAATAATTATCCCAATCTCCAAAATTTTGTAAAAAATAAAGAAATTTTTCTTGATCATTGTTCTTAACTGCTTCATTTAGAAATTTAAAATCAACATCAAGATGTTTTTGCCAAAGTGACGAAGGTTTATAAAGATCTGACTTTTGACTTTGATCTAACTTCATCGATTTATAGAAATTAAAAATTTTTTCAGCCAAAGGTAAGTCTGATTTATCAACTACTCTCTTTTGTGGAATAAAGATCTTTAAGTTATCAGATTTATCAAAAAAAATTAGGAAAAATCCTTTTAGATAAGGAATTAATTTTCTTAATATAGTTTTTACTAATCTTTGCTCTCTAATTGCATTTTTAATTTTTGTAAATAAACTCATAAAGAATATATACGATTAAAAATTATTAGGTGCCACAATAAGTGGTATATTTTTTCTCTGAGTTTCCAGGTTTTTGGAAGTTTATAATATTATCTGAATAATTATATGGATTTTTCATGATTTTAAGTAAATCATGGATTTTAGACAAGTCGTTATTTTTAGTAGCAAAGTTTAGCGCCTCTTCTACAAAATTATTTCTTGGGATAATTAGTGGATTATTGTTTGACATAATTTTTAATGAATTTGCAAAAGAGTTATTGTTTAATTCACGTCTTTTTTCCCACTTTTTTTTCCAAATTATAAATTTTTCATTTTCATATATCTTATTTTTGTATGTGAGTTTATCCATCAAATGACAAAAAGTATTAGTATAATCAACTCTGTACTCGTGCATCCACTTTAGTAGATCAATTATCAACTCTTTATCATTTTCATCCTTACCAATTATTCCTAATTTTTTTCGCATCATTTCCAACCAGACATCCTGATATCTATCCGAAAAATATTTGATTACTTCTGAGGCTTTATTAATTGCATTCTCCTGATTATCGTCAATTAAAGAAATCAAAGTTTCTGCAAATCTTTCTAAATTCCATATAGCTATTAATGGTTGGTTGAAAAAAGCGTAACGCCCTTGAACATCTATTGAACTAAAAACAGTATTAGGGTCGTAATTATCCATGAAAGCGCATGGACCATAATCTATTGTCTCTCCCGAGATAGTCATATTGTCAGTATTCATAACACCATGAACAAAACCAATCCTCATCCAATTTGTAATTAGCTCAATTTGTTTTTGAGAAACTGTTTTTAAAAGTTCTAATGCAGGATTATTTGAGCCAATGATTTCAGGGTAATGACGATTAATTGTATAATCTAATAAAGTTTTCAAATTTTTTTTTTCTTTTGAGATTAAAGCATATTGAAAAGTTCCGACTCTTATATGACTTGAGGCAACTCTCGTAAGTATTGCACCTTCCAAAATTTCTTCACGTATAATTTTTTCTCCAGTCTCTACCACAGCTAAACTTCTAGTAGTTGGTACACCTAGTTTGTGCATAGACTCGCTTATTAAGTACTCTCTTAACATAGGGCCAAGCGCTGCTCTACCATCAGCATTTCTTGAATAAGGTGTTTTTCCCGAACCTTTAAATTGAATGTCGTATCTTTTCTTATCTTTAGCAATATGCTCTCCAATTACATGCGCTCTGCCATCACCCAATATTGTAAAAAATCCAAATTGATGTCCGGCATAAGCTTGTGAGATAGACTCAGAGCCAGCAGGTAGCTGATTGCCTGAGAAAATTAAAGCTAATTCTTTTTTATCAACTTGAGAAAAATCTAAGTTTAATTCTTTTGATAAGTTTTGATTAAAAATAATGACTTTTGGATCTTTAACAGGCAAAGGCTGGATTTTTGAGAGTAAATTTTCTGGTAATTTTGAATAAGTATTATTAAATTTCCAACCAACTTTGTTTTCGATCATATTTTTATTTTAAAATATTATACAACAAATAAATGTAAATTTAAAAATTAAACTTTAAATTAACTTTTTTCTTGGGATTTTTTTCGATTAACTTAATTATTGACCAATATCCTCTGCCAAATTTTGTTGAAACTTTTTCAATTGCCTTTTTTTTTGTTTCTCCTTGTGACTTTAGTTTATAATAAATATTTAATATTTTTTCTTTTTCACCGTTAGTAATTTTTTTACCACTATTAGTTAATAAATTTTTTGGTGGCTTTCTTAAACTTTTCTTTAAAAAACCATGCTTAAGGTTATTAAAAACTTTTTCTTGGTAGACAAATGATTTTTTACTTACCTCAAATCCTACTGAATAGCGATTTAAGCCTTTAGCAACTTTTGCTGTGGAAAAACTTCCTAAAAAAAAATCACATATTAAATCTTTTTCTTTACTTGAGTAAAGTATCATCTTTTTTAATAATTCTTGAGGTAGTTCATTCTTATTTTTTATTTGCCCTGGTTTATATTCTCTTTTTATATTCCAAACATCTTCACGATCGTGATAATTTTTCGATCTACCATCCTCAAATTTTTCACTATCTGAAAATCTCGAAAATGTATTGAATGTATGTTTTGCTTTTCCTTTTATGTAATACAAAATGTGATAATGAGACGATATATATTTAGTCTTTGTGTAAACACCAAAATTGTATTTCCAGACAATGTGATTAACCTCTTTAAGAGAAGTCTTTTTGAGCGCGTTTAAGATATCGACTAAATTCGTATATCCTGAAATGATATACATCGAGCCTCCTGGTTTTAATACTCGCTCTGCCTCTAAAATCCATTTAAGGGAGAAATCTTCATAATCTTTTTTTGGAATTTCAACATATCCATCAATTACATATTTTTCATTTCTATTATAATGTTTGTGAAGTTTATCACCTTCTATGCCATATGGTGGGTCAGTAATAATTAAATCAACAGAATTATCTTTTAGATACTTTTTTGCACCCGCGATACAGTCAGTATTGTAGAATTTATCCCTCATAAATTACTTCATTATAAATGTTTTCTAATTTATTTGTATCTAACGCATATTTTGGTTTTCTTTTACTATCATTCGAATTTTTACCTTGATTATGTACAGTGAGATCTTTTAGACTATTTTCACTTAGTACGTATAAAGTGATCTTGATTAGTTTAGCAGATAATTTTCTCATTCTAGATTTTTTTTTTAATTTTTCAGATTTAATTTGATATTTAGATTTCTTTCCTTTTAATTTATCATGCCAAATTTTAAATTCACCAGTATCATCGTATTTAAAATCGCAATCTGAAATTAAAAAACCATGATATTGATATTTTTTTATGGACTCAATTATTGCATTTTTGTCATTTAAAATTATTCTATTACCAGCATTAATTGAGTGATTTTTTATGTCCCAATTAAATTTTCCCCTAAAATCAAATTCGACGTTACCGAATTTATCACCAGGAATATAAAAGGAATTGAACTCTTTAAGAAGTCTTTTACACTTAAATTCAAACCAAAATCCACCCCATTCCATTTGTTTCCATTGATAGCCATTTTTTTTCAATTCAAAAATACATTCTTTTCCATCCCACTTCTTTGGAAAATTGTCCGCACAATTTTTAAAATTATTTAATTCGTTTTCCGTAATCATTTAACTAATTTATAAGAGTTTTAATCTTACGTCATTTCATTGCATAAAATAAAACACTAAATGAGTGAAAAGAATATAAAAATACAATCTATAAAAGAATGGTATAGGGCAATCTACTTCTAATTGCCCCAAACCTTGAACAAATTAACCTTTAAAAAGACCTAAAGCTTTTTTTAAAAGTTCTTCTGATTTAGCATGATTTCCACTTGAATGAGCTGCCATACCTTCATCGTGAAGTTTTTGAGCTGCTTTAATTTTGGAGTCAACTTTTCCAGCTAACATAGGGCATGAACCCGCAAATGCTGAACTAGAAAAAAGACAAATTGCTAAAACTATTAGTGATTTTTTCATTTTTTTTCCTTTTTTGTTTAAAAACCCATATTCGACCAATTATCGTGATCCTCAAATTTTTTCAACTCCTTCTTTGAAGTGGGCCTGAAAAGTATCCATGCGATCACTAAAGTCAAAATTATGAGTATTGTTGTTTGCATACATTACATCTAACGATTGTGAGGAAAAATTCACTGCGACTAAATGATTGAGTCAGTATTGCTTTATCTCAAATAATCAACTATTTATAATATCATTATGAATTTTGAATTACCAAAATTGGATTATTCTAAAAACGCACTTGCGCCTATAATGTCTGAAGAAACATTAGACCTGCATCATGGAAAACATCATCAGACTTATATAAATAACCTAAATAATTTTATAAAAGAAACTGAAATGTCTAAAATGTCTTTAGAAGAAATAATTGTTCACTCTTCAAAAGATAAGTCAAAAATTGGTATTTTTAATAATGCGAGCCAGCACTGGAATCACAACCTATTTTGGAAATGCATGAAGCCAAATGGAGGTGGTTCAATGCCAAGTAAATTGAAAGATAAGATATCTTCAGACTTTGGAAGTGTTGATGAATTTAAAAAACAATTTATTCAAGCTGGCATTACGCAATTTGGTTCAGGGTGGTGCTGGTTATCAATTAAGGATGGAAAATTAGTTGTAAGTAAAACACCCAATGCAGAAAACACTTTAATACATGGTATGAAACCTATTTTGGGATGTGATCTTTGGGAGCATTCTTATTATGTAGATTATAGAAACCGTAGACCAGAATATTTAGAGAATTTTTTCGAGAAACTTATTAATTGGGAATTTGTAGAGTCAAATTTAGGTTAAAACTTAAAGAACTTTTTCAAATCCTTCAAAATCTGGCGAGCCAATATACAAATCTTTGTGTTGTCCTGCATTTTTGTGGGCTAACTTAAATGCCTCAGATTTCGTCCAGTTCCAGAAATCCTCTTTTGTTTCCCAAATACTGTGTGAAGCATATAAAGTAAAATCTTTTTTGCTATCACCTTTAACTAGGTTAAATTTTTTAAATCCTGGGACCTTATCCAAATGAGTATCCCTATTTTTCCAAACATTTTCAAACTCTTTCTCTTTGCCTTTGATTATTTTGAATCTATTCATTGCAACGAACATAATCTTACCTAAATTGTTTTAAAACCAAAAAAAGCACCAGCTATAATAATCAGCCAGATAATACCTTTTATTAAAAAAAAAGAGAAACTTCCCATTAATAAATATTTCATAATTTTTTTTTTCATATTAAATATTTACACATTTTTAAGAATAATTTCGATGTGATATTATTGCTTAAAAAAAGCATCAATTTAGTTGGAACTTTTACCTCCTTCTTACAATAATTTCAAAATGATATCTCAACTTAAAAACAATAGTCATTGACAAAAAAATTATCTTTATTATTTAGGTGATGTGTTCCTTTAAGATTTTTTCTAAAATTCGGAAGGATATTTATAACATTTACTTCTTTAAAATTATTTTTGTTTAAAATTTTTATTTCATTCACCGAAAAATATTCACCATATACGTTGAAACCATTTTTTTGTGAAACTCTAAATATTTTTTCATTATTAATGATTATTCCTCCATTTCTAGCAATATTTGGATTTACAACAATTGGATTCAAATCGTGAGCCTTCCAACTATCAGTCAAAGGACCAGTTTCAGAATAAAAAATATTTAATTCATTAAAATCCTTAATTGACATATTGGAAGTAGAAGTAATTAACCACCATAGTTTATCTTTTTCAAACAAGATTGTATCTACTGAATTAATATTTTTTATTAAAGTTTTATAAAATCTCCATTTAAGTGGAAATTTTTCACAAATGTAAATTCTTATTTCCCTTTTTTGATGGGTTTCAGGACACATAAAAATTTGATTATCATACTCAAAAATATAGGGAAAAGATAAATGAAAGCTTTCCTCTAGAACTGGACCTAAAAATTTTGCTTTATCATTCTCTACTTCAAAACATGATATAATACCTTTATTTTTTGAAAAATTAAAATCTTCTAAAAAAATAAAGTTTTTATTATCTTTTTTAAAAACAAAAGGGTCAGCTAAAAATCTATTCTTATCAATGTTGTCGATTACTTTAAAATCATCTAATTTTAGATTTTCTAAACCTTCATTAGATTTATAAGAAACATACCACCTAATTTTTTTATTAAATAATTTTTCACCAAAAAATCTTTTTATTAATTTTAAATAGGTATTATATAAGTATTTTATAGTCTCAAAAAATTTTGGATCTTTATAAATTTTTGCTTTGTTATCTCCATTGATATTGAACTTAATTTTATTACCTCTTAAATCATCTAATACTTTTGACAAATATTTTGTGCTGTTTTTAAAAACTGATACTTGATTCAAATAATAGTTGCTTTTAGTCTCGACGTGACCTTTGAATAAAATTTCACCTCCATCTAAAATTTCAGTAAGTTTCTGAATTACAAAACCGGTAAGAGGTTTGCCAAAATAAACTTCCCAAAATCCTGGGGGGCCACCTCTAAAAAATTGGTTATCTCCATGATGAAAAGAAAATACTCCATTTTTAGAAGCATTTAACATTTTACCTTTAATTATTCCGCTTCCTAATCTGATGATAACATCAAGGTTTTTATCTTTTATTCTTTCAATGTCATCATTTAAAAAATTATAAAAATATCCTGATTTTGAAATTTCAGGTCGGACGTCAACTATTTCTTCAATTAACGATCTAATATCTACTTTGTTAAAAGAGTACTTTGTTTCAAAAAATTTTGACAAAATTAATTTTTCAAATAAAAAAATAAATTTGATAAATATTTTGTCAATAATTCTTAGAATTGAATATTTCTTAAAGTAAAATAAAATATTTCTTTTTGGAATATTTTGCCTAATTATAAAGAATTTCTCACAAATTTTACTTTCTATTATATGATAAATTATTTCTTGGTTTAATTCATTTAAACTCAAGCTATCTAACAATAAACCAATTTTTAATTTTTCTTTCATATGATTTAGTAACCAAAAGGGGCGCTCTGTTGCCAGGTGCCCTTAACCTTTTAACGTTATACAACAATTCTAGATCATAAAAAACGGCTATTTCTTTGCTGGGTGAGTCCGTATT
>MDTD01174468.1_pt1 | contig 11911 bp, 11 predicted proteins | sample 811221 | NCBI WGS metagenome assembly MDTD01 (sample SAMN05326646, study PRJNA326480) | marine metagenome | isolation source: seawater | place: Pacific Ocean: South West | collected 2011 | reverse complement strand
CCGGCTCTGGCTCTGGTTCTGACTCTGGATCCAGTTCTGACTCCGGCTCTGGTTCCAGTTCTGACTCTGATATTATATTATTTTTTTCGCTTGATAAACTTTCAACTCCAGAATCAATCTCTTTGTTCAATTCAGAGATTGTGCCTGTATTATCATTTTTAGATTCATTTCCACGATCTGACTCTATTTCTTTGAAAGAAGAATCTTGAATTATATTTTTTTTTTCTAACGATTGTGGCTTATCAGTTTTAGAAAAAATCTTCTTAATTTTATCAAAAATACCCATATAAAAAAGTTAGAAATTTTATTCTAAGCTAACAATAAAAAAGATTTAAAAAAAATATTATAAATAGAACTATTTTTCTTGTAAAAAAGAAGCTACATGTTCCTTTAAAAGTATTTTCTCCTGAAACATATATGCACCCGTTTTACTAGACTTAACCATTTTTATAGCTTTGGTGTATCCTTTACCTCCTCCTTTTTGTAATGTAGCGACAACTTTTTTAGCCATAATATTTTTATTTTATTTCCTTATGAATAGTATATTTTTTTAAAACAGGGTTGAATTTCTTTAATTCTAATCTATCCGGTGAGTTTTTTTTGTTTTTCGTAGATATATATCTAGATGTTCCCGCAACACCACTATTCTTATGCTCTGTACACTCTAAGATAACTTGAACTCGATTTCCTTTTTTTGCCATTATAAAACAATTACTACGTTAAAACAGGATGCAAATTTAGTTAAAAATATACTACAACCCAATTATTCATGATAATTTCTTGTATTTAGTGCCACATAATAATCATTTGACTTTTTTCATCTCAATTAAAAATAAGCTTTCTGCCGTATTGAATGCCACTGTATCTATATAATTTAAATTTATTTCATTCCATTGTGAAGTAGGGTAAATCCACTCATTTTTGTTTAGACTATTGACATTAACTAATAATGGCATGTCAAAATCATCAACAATAGCATCCCATCTATAATTTAAAAGTATTTCATTATCAATTAATGTGAAAAAATACTCAAAAACAGGGAGTTCATGATGAAATAAATACTGTTTAAAAAAAGGATTTAAATCCCTTTCATAATGATTTTCAATATATTGAGTTACGTCATTTGTATTTACAATTTTATGTCTGAATTCTAACTGTAAACCTTTTAAGATAGCGTACCATTTTACGTCATTTTTCAAAAGAACTCTCAACATATGTAACATCCAACTTCCTTTGTAATACATATCAGTACTTTGATGAAAATTATTTACAATTGGCTCATGGTTTGATATTTTATTTTTTTGATAATTCAAATACTGCAACATTTGATCATAACCATATAGTGCTTCAACATATAGCGCTTCGGAATAAGTTGCAAAAGCTTCATGAATCCACATATCTTTTACATCGCACATACTAATACTATTCCCCCACCACTCATGAGCTGTTTCATGGATAATAATAAAATCAAAGTCTATCTTATCAGGGAAATTACCTAAATATCCTTTCATAAATTTATTTCCGTAAGATATACAACTTTGATGTTCCATACCTAAATAAGAAGTTTCAACAAGCCTGTAACCATCTTCATAAAATGGATATGGTCCAAATAATTTTTCAAAAACATGTAGCATAGGTTTAACTTGTTTAAAATGAATTTTAGCGGTATCAAGATTTTCTTTTAAAACATAATAATCTAGCAATAATAAACCTTCTAAACCCAACAATGTATCTTTGAAGTTAGCATAGTCTGCTATATTAATGGTAACATTATAATTGTTAATTGGATTATTGACTATCCATTGATAAATAGTTTTATTGTTTTGAATTTTTTTAGAATTCAATAATTTTCCATTAGAAACAGCGATGTAAGGCTGATCAACAATTATATTAATCCTCATGCTATCTGGCTCATCTGACAAATCGTGCTTACAGGGCCACCAAATTTGACCACCCTCATTCTGACAAGCTACGCCAATCCATGGCAACTTATTAGAATCTTGAGAAACAACAAATCCCCCCTCCCAGGGTGGATTTTGAGCTAAAACTGGCGAACCACGATAAAAAACATCAATACTAAATTGAACATCTGATTGTAAATTTGAGGCAAATTTAATATGATTACCTGTTCTATTAAATTGTTGTTTTTTATCATTTAAAAACACACTATCAACATCAAAATCAGAAAATAAATCAATAATTATGGTGTCTATAAAACAATTCGACTCAAAATACATTTGATTTTTACCCTTTATATAGAGGTTATTTACATCCAAGTCTATAGTGAGATTTGCATATTTAAAATCTGTGCAATTTTGAAATGAAGAAACCTTATTTATTTGCGTTTTTTTAGAATCAATACAGGAAAAAAAAAAGAATAATAGAAAGGATAATAAAATTAAATAGTAATTTTTATAAAATTGCATTTAAAGATCAGTCTTATTTTTTTAAATAAGTCCTTTTTGTTTGGCAATTTTCATTACTTCTGAAATTCCCTTTTTATCAATTGTTTTTAAAGTTGATGCAGTGACTTTTAATGTTATCCACTCTCCTTTAGAGGGTAAAAAAAACTTTTTCTTTATCAAATTAATATCAAAACGACGCTTAGTTTTCTTATTTGAATGAGAAACATTATTACCTACCATAGGCTTTTTACCACTTAATTGACATATTCTAGACATAATACCTTAATATAAAATGAAACGCGAATTTAATAATTTTGAATTAGAATAAAAAATTATGAATTTCTTTTCTTAGTAAAGAAAGTAAATCCGAAGACACTTTTGATATATTTTGAGTTCTGTTTCCATTAAGCAGAATAAATTTAGAAATAACTTTTTCATGATTTGAAATAGCAATCCATGCACAAAGCAAATTAGGTTCGATAAGATTAGTAGGATCAACGTACCCAGTCGTTGCAAGGGCATAGTTTGTATTAAATTTTTTTCTTGCGCCAATAGCCATTCTCTCAACAATTTCTTTACTAACAACATCATGTTTTTCTATAAATTTATTGTCAATATCTAAAAATCTACATTTCGCATCGTTACTGTATGATATAATAGAACCTTTAAAAAATAAAGAAGATCCTGTTAAGGAGGTGAAACAACTTGATAGAAAACCTCCGGTACAACTCTCAGCCATAGATAATGTTAAATCATTTTTCTTTAACAAATTTGAAGTATCCATTAGTAAATTATTGTCAATTTTTAAATCATGTTGCATATTCAACAATTAAGAAATTTGAGCAATACTTTGTTTAATATCAAGAATATCATCTAAGATTTTTTGATCAAGGCCAGCCTTATTAAAAGATGATTTTTCTAGCTTAACACATAATTGCAACGCACACATAGCTAGTAAATCCTGATCATCTCGAACAGAATATTTCTCTCTAAATTCTTTAATGATTTTTTCTATTTTAGATGCAGAAATACGAACAAATTTTTCTTCAGAAGGTGAAACATTCATTGGATACAACCTATTTGCTAAAGAAACTTTAATATTTAATTTTTCCATAAATTTTATTCATTTAACATTGATATACATTGATCAATTTGTCTAATTAAGTTATTTAACCTATCACGAGCAAAACTACTCGATTTATTATCGGTGTGTCCTAAACTTTGAGCAACATCAGAAATTTCAACTCTTTGTTTTAAGTCTTTAATTTCATGTTCTAAATATTTAATTTTATTTAATAAATTTTTATTTTCATCAGCAAGAATTTTATGTTTTAATATTAAATCGCTATATCTAGAAATTAAAGAGGAAACTTGATTCTTTAAATCAACAACATGATGAGAAATTGAGCTCATAATCAGAAAATTACATACTTAGTCAAATATAAGTATTTATATTTTTAGATTCAATAAACAAAATCATAATAAAAAAAGATATCAAACGAATGATTTTTATCTTAAATTTATGAATTATGAAAAACATTTGTCTTATTATATTAATACTTGTTACTTTCTTCTCTACCCATGGACAAAACCAGTACCCAAAAGATTACTTTGCTCCTCCTGTGGATATAAAAATGGCTATCGCTGGTACATTTGGCGAATTAAGAAATAACCATTTTCACTCTGGAATTGACATAAAAACAAGACAGAAAATAAATATGCCAATTTATGCATCTCAAGAAGGATATATAAAACGTATTAAGGTTTCTAGTTATGGTTTTGGAAAAGCGCTATACATAAACCATCCAAAAGGCTTTACAACAGTTTATGCACACTTAGAAAAATTTAGTCCAGAAATTCAAAAAAGAGCAGAAGAAGAACATTATATGAAAGAAAAATTTGAAATTGACTTCTCACTAAATGAAGGTGAAATTTTGGTTAAAAAAGGTGAATTAATTGGATTTAGTGGTAATACCGGAAGTTCAACTGGACCTCACTTACATTTTGAAATTAGAGATACAAAAACTCAAAATATTATCAATCCAATGTTATTCGGCCTACCTATACTAGATAGGACAAAGCCGGACATTAAGGCAATACTAATTTATAAAAAAAGCGGCGCCAAAGAACTACTCTATCCGAAATTTATAAAAGAAGGATATTATAAGATTCATGATACATTATTAATTAATCAATACTTCAATATTGGCATCCAAACATTTGATTTACTTGATGCTGCGCCAAATAAAAATGGTGTTTATGCAATAGAATTATTTGTAAATGATACTTTATTTTATGCTAATCAAATGGAAACATTTAGTTTCAATGAAACAAGATACATTAATTCACACATTGATTATGCTTTTTATCAAAACAAAGGAATTAAAATACAAAAATGTTTTTTAGATCAAAACAATAAATTAAGTACCAATAAGAAAGCTACTAATCATGCAATTGGTCAAAATCTAAATGAAGACATACATGATATTAAATTAGTTGTTACTGATAGTTATCAAAATGTCTCAACAGTAGAGTTTAACATCAATTTAATCAAAGAAAAATCTAACAAATCCAGTAATACAGAAAATTTAATTAAATCTACACAAGTATTTGAATACAAAGACAGTCATTGTGAAATATATATACCAAATCACAGTTTATATATAGATCACCCGTTTTACTATGAAAAAAAAATAGACTCAATTATGCAATATCCTGTTTATAAAATACTTGATGACTCTATCCCTTCTCATAAAAGTTTCATTCTGTCCATAAAAGTAGACTCGTTAGAGAAAGAACTTAGAGAAAAGGCTATGATTGCCAGAATTAATCATAATAAAACTGAGTGTTTAAAAAGTAGATGGAAAGAGAATAAAATTATTGGTAAGTCAAAGAAGTTTGGAGAATTTACTATCGTTATTGACACAATTAAACCAATAATTAAACATTATAAAAAACCCGACATTAATTCAATCAATTTTGAAATTAGTGATGCAATATCAGGTATTAAAAGTTATAGAGGTGAAATTGACGGAAAATGGATTCTCATGGAATACGATTTTAAAACAGGAATTTTAAAACATGATTTTAAAACAACACCAGACAATAAAAATCATGAAATAAAAATAACTGTTACTGACCAAGCTAAAAATACTAGCATATATACAAGTAAATACTATAGATGAGATTTGCAATATTAAATATTATCTTTCTTTTATTTTTAAACACCTATGGTCAGGATGCACAAATATTTCTAATTAAAGGAAAAATAACAGATGAATATACACAAAAACCTATATCTAATGTCAATATATATTGCAATGAATTTGGCACTATCACTAACAAAAGAGGAATATACAAATTGAGAATTGATGGTAGTAAATTTAAAACAGCATATATAATTGCTTCTCATCAAGGGTATAAAAATGATACTACATTTATAGACACTGGAATTTCGAAATTAATTATAAACAAAAATATTCAATTACAGCCCATGTCAACTTCATTGATGGAGATAGATTTGGTTTCAGAAGAAGCACGAAAACAAGGGATTACAAAAATTAACCCTAAAATAATAGAAAGGCTACCTGGATCAAGCGGCGGAATAGAACCAGTAATCAAATTGCTACCCGGAGTATCTTCAAACAATGAATTAAGTAGTCAGTATTCTGTAAGAGGAGGTAATTATGATGAAAATTTAATTTATGTAAACGGAATTCAAATATACAAGCCGTTTTTAGTGAGAACTGGAGAGCAAGAAGGTTTAAGTTTTGTAAACCCTAACATGATTGCATCATTAGAATTTTCATCAGGTGGTTTTCAAGCTAAATATGGAGATAAGTTGTCCTCAGTTCTTGATATTAAATATAAAAAACCTACAAGTAATAATATATTACTTTCAACAAGTATGCTAGGTATATCTTTAAATGCTGAGGGTATTGTAAATTGGAAATCAAATAAAAGGGGAAGAAGCCACAAATTAACATACTTGGTCGGTGGGCGTATTCATGCAACAGATTTTTTATTAAAATCACTTGACACACAGGGAGATTATAAGCCTCTATTTAAAGATTTTCAATCCTATTTAACGTATTCAAATTCAAAATACCCAAATTGGGAATTTAGTCTTCTAAATTATTATTCTCAAAACAAATATCAGATGAAACCTCAAACACGTGAATCTAGATTTGGGACAATTTCAGAACCTTTACAACTTACAATCTATTTTGAAGGGCAAGAAATTGATAATTACGAAACACATCTCGCTGCTATATCATCTATATATTCTCCAAATAAGTTATTAAAAGTGCAATTCACATCTTCTTTTTTCAACACTAAAGAACAACAATTTTATGATATTTTAGGAGAATACTGGCTTGATGAATTAAATAATAGCATCGGCTCAACTGAACTAGGTGAAATTGCATTTAATAGAGGTATTGGAGCATATATGAATCATGCAAGAAATACATTAAATGCAAGTGTATTTAATATTTATCATGATGGCAGGTATAAATTCAATCACAAAGGTGGCGAGATTCAATGGGGCGGAAAATATCAATTTGAAAATATTGAAGATCAAATACGAGAATGGGAAATGGTAGATTCTGCTGGGTATTCTATATCCTCAATAAATAATAACAATTTAAATTTATTTGAGTTTAAAAAAGGTGAAGCATCTATAGAATCAAATAGAATATCATCATATATTCAATTGTCAAACAACTTTGAAAAAAAATCCCATAATATATATTTAACCTTTGGATCTCGAATTAATTATTGGAATGTAAACAAAGAATTATTTATTAGCCCAAGAGGTACTATTAGTATTAAACCTAACTGGACAAGAGATTTTATGTTTAATCTATCATGTGGATCTTATAATCAATCACCTTTTTTCAAAGAATATAGAGATCAAGAAGGAAATCTAAACACAAGTATTTCCTCCCAAAAATCAATTCATTATGTAATTAACTCTGACTACCAATTCAAATATGCAAATAGACCATTTAAATTTACAACTGCTATATATTATAAAAAACTATGGGACATAATACCATTTGAAATTGATAATCTACAAATAACATACTTAAATGAAAATAGTGCAAAAGGCTATGCTACTGGTTTAGATGCAAAATTATTTGGAGAATTTGTTAAAGGGGTAGACTCATGGATAAGTATTTCAATTCTTAAAACTGAGGAGGATATTGAAGGTGATGGAGTTGGCTATATTCCTAGACCTACTGATCGGAGATTAAATACATCTATCTTCTTTCAAGATTATTTTCCAAATAATCCAAACTATAAAATGCAACTTAGCTTAATTTATGGCACAGGTCTTCCATATGGAGCACCAAACTCTCAAAGATTTCAACAAACAGCCCGCATACCATCATATAAAAGACTAGATGTTGGCTTCTCTAGATTAATTAAGAGCGACAATACAAGTAGCAATATGAAATTTATTAATTATTTTAAATCTATTTGGGCAAGTATCGAAATATTTAACTTAGTAGATATTCAAAACACTGCATCATATATTTGGGTAAGCGATGCTGGAAATGATTATTATGCCGTTAATAATTATCTTACTGGAAGATTAGTTAATTTTAAGTTAAATATCAAATTCTAAACACGGATCTATTTATAATTCTTAATTATCGATCCATCATTATAAATATGCAATTGGATATTATGGGTTGATTTATTATTTAATTCTCGACCTAAATAATCTATGGTTTTAATTAGATTGGTTGGAATATTTTCTGTGTGATTAAAAATAATTTGAGAAACAATACTAATGCCATTTATTGCGTACAACCCACTACCTTCCTTGTAGATAACATCAAAAGAATATTCTAGCTGTGTTTCAAAATCCCAATATTTAAGAAATAAATCTTCACCAACTAAAAGTCCTTCTCGTGACAATGTAGTCATATCATCCCCCCAGGCAGTTAATACTAAATGTTCATTTTTATAGACCGCAGATCCTACACATAAACCGTTTTTACTATATACAGCAATCTCGTCATATTCAGTTAATAGATGATTAATTGTTTCAAAAGGAAATAAAAGAGTCATATTGTTACCGGTGTTATAAACATCTGGGTAATATGTATTATAATCTTTATTTAACTCATCATATCTACCGCTAATGGAAGGAAAATTAAAGTTTAAATCATTATTTAATTTAATTTGATATCCTTTGCCAGGGCATAATTCACCTATAGAATTTAAACCAAATTCAGGCCAATAAACTAAGCCATTTTCATCTTTAACAATAACAATATCATTAGCTATATCAATCATCATATCCGTAGTGTTATTACACTCACCATGTAAATAACCTAACATATTCCATCCAGATTCTAAAGGAATAACACAATCAGATTGAACTAAATCACCGTTAATACTTAATATAGCATCATTATTCATTTTTATCTGATATCCTACACCTTTTTGCAAACTGCCAATAGAATTTAAATTATATTGAGGCCAATAAACTGATCCATTTTCATCTTTAATAATTATTAATTCATTATTAATTTCAGAGCAGACTGAAGACATATTAGCATTACTAGGATCTATATACGTAGACCAAATACCCCAACCTGACTGTAGTGTTATTAATTGATTATAAGTCTCAAATTCACAAGAACCATCATCCTCTGTTACCTCAGGGTTGTAATTATTAGCTAATATATCGGAACAACCAAAAACTTCCAGTTCATCACAAACACCATCACTATCTAAATCTGTTATGCATTCATTACTACAATTATAAAATTCAATTGGATATAGACATGAACCATCTTCTTCTATTGCTTCTTCATTATAATTACATGCATTTAAATCTGTGCATCCATAAACAACTGTATTAATACAAAAATCATGATCAGCCGAAGAACCAAAATCTCCACCCCCACTAAACAAAACTTCACCTAGTAAACTAATATTATAACTACCATTAATATTACAACTACTCCATTGTGATCCTCCCAAACCATCACCATAACTGTCGAAAATATTAAAAGTATAGCATCCAAAGGAAAGACAAATAGATTCAGTAGTTAATTCTGTATCATAAAAACCAGAACTTTGAATAGCTACAGTAACACCCTCCTCATTATTTATACTCCACCCTATTTCTTCAGACCAACAATCAAATTCTATTGTCAGTGAAATTGTTTGATCGCATAAATACTGACAAGAACCATCATCATAATCAGCATCTGAATTAAAGTTTATTGCTGAAGTATCTGTACAACCATAAACAGCATCTTCATCACAAAATGATGTTTGATTAGAACATACAGCACCATCAGTTTTATCACATATCCAATCAATAAAATAAGATACTCTACTATACACACCTGGGTAGCCTACTTCAGCACATCCATAACCCCAACTAACAATACCAGACTGAAGAAATGTTTGTCCATCTGAAGCTAAGACAACCATGGGTCCTCCACTATCACCTTGACATGAATCATATCCACCATCAGAATATCCTGCCATAATCATGTCAGCATCTATTTGATTGATCCCATAATTTGACGAGGCAGTAATTGGAACACTCACAACTTGAAGTTGCGTAGAACTAGTAGTACCCTCGGTCTCTCCCCATCCAGTAATCCACGACATTTCGCCAGGCTCCTGAACACCTTGCTCTACTTGAGAATCACACATTAATAAAACGGGTTGGGTACTATTATTGAAAGAAATTGGATTTTCTAATTTTATTAATGCAATATCATTATTGTAAGTATTGGAATTGTAATCAGGATGGATAATAATTTCATCTGCATCGTAAGTATTGCCTCCTGCAGCATAATTAGCATCACTTCCCATTCTAACAGCAGTATTGCTTGCAGATTCACCAACAACACAATGTGCTGCTGTTAATATCCAATATTCATTAATGATTGAACCTCCGCAATAAGCATAACTACCACCCCAGCTAGTAGTACTAAGTAGTGCAACTTGATATGGATAGTCTTGTATGTCAGCATCATTCCCACCTACAATAAAATCGGACTGTGAATAAACAGACAAAAAATAGAAATTAAACACTAAAAAAAATATACGAAAACACCTCATACAAATTATTCAAAATAAACAAACAAATTTCTACTATAATATAATAAAAAATAGATACTAGCAAAAAACTAATATTTTACAACTTGATGTAATTGGTTATTAATACTAACAAAATATGTTCCAGCATGTAAACTTGAAACATCAATACTTGAATTATTTTGGATATATTTCGATAATACATTTCTACCATATATGTCAAAAAATAAAACCATTTTATTTTGAGTATTGATGAATAATAAATCTGATACAGGATTTGGGTATACTTCGATATTTGATTTATTTAAATCGAACAACGACACGTCACAATCACTATTAGTAGCAAGATTTGGTCTGAGAGTTAATAATGCATCTATCATTTTCTCAGCCTGACAAATCGTAAACATATACATGCAAGCATCATTTGCATAATCCATATAATTCATCGTCATATTAATAGATTGACATGATTCTTGAGGTACCTCAGGACAACCATATGTAGGCGAAGATATGTCAGGCGTGTCATCACAGCCATCTAAATCATTACAACTACCATAAAAAGTATGTTCTAAATTTAAATAATGTCCAACTTCATGAGTTGCTGTTCTTCCGAGGTTATATGGACTATTTGAATCTAAATCTACCCCAAAATATTCATAATCAATTACAACCCCATCTAATTGTTGATCCACCGAACCAGGCATTGTTGCAAAACCTAAAGTGTTTCCTGATAAATTACACACCCATATATTTAAATAATTATTGGTATCCCATGCATCTACACCACCTTGGTCACTATCTTTCATATCATCACTAAATCCTTGAAATGAATTAACATTGGTAAACACCCTATTAATTCCTGAAAATGGATTGCCATTTAAATCTGATTGGACTAAGCAAAATGTTAATCCAACATTACCTACTACATTAATAAAATCAGATGGCACATTTTCTAAATCTGGATTTAAGGCATTGTAATCGTTATTTAAAGTTTCAATCTGTGAATATATCCTGTCGTTAGATATATTTTGATCATCATTATTGTACAAAACATGAATAACAACAGGTATAGTATAATTATCTTGATTTGAAAAGCTTGACACAGGATTCATCGTTGATTCCCTATACAAGCCTCTTTCTTTTAAACTTTGACGATATTCATCACTAGAACACCTATTAATCTGACCCATTAAAGATGATGAAACAAATAATAATAATAATAATACATACAAGACACTCCTCATGAGGCAAAGTTACAAAATATAAAAAAAGTATTAAAAATTGGCTATAGTGTCTTTTAAAATATCAACACATTCTAATAATTGATTTTTGTCAATGACCAATGGTGGTGCTAGTCTAATTATATTGCCATGCGTTGGTTTTGCCAAGAGGCCGTTATCCCTAAGTTTTAAGCAAATATCCCATGCTGT
>MDTD01126773.1_pt1 | contig 11911 bp, 10 predicted proteins | sample 811221 | NCBI WGS metagenome assembly MDTD01 (sample SAMN05326646, study PRJNA326480) | marine metagenome | isolation source: seawater | place: Pacific Ocean: South West | collected 2011 | reverse complement strand
GGCATTGGATCAGTGCGCATTTTATGAAATGCCTTTTCCAAAGGCACACACTCTATTTCTCGTTGCACTTCTTTAACTGACTGCATTGCTAACGGCGCTGACCAAGCGATTGAAGCAGCCCATTCCCGCGCGGCATCCATGAGCTGCTCCTTTGGGACAACTTTGTTAACTAAACCATAGTGCGCAGCCTCTATAGCCTTCATGCGGCGCCCCAATAAAAACATTTCCATTGCTATATTGTGCGGAATGCGCCGCGGTAGCCGCTGAAGTGCTCCTGCATCAGGCACAATTCCCAAAGGCATCTCCGGAAGCCCAAATTCCACGTGATCAGCAGCAATCAACAAATCGCATCCCATGGCCATCTCAAAGCCACCGCCTATTGCAAGGCCATTAACAGCAGCAATAACAGGCTTATTCAATACCCAATTTTCGGTTAACCCGGTGAAACCACCAAACCCATAATCATCAACTTCCCACCAATTATCGAGCTGCATTTCACCGTCATTTAAAGCCTTGAGATCCCAGCCAGCAGAAAAAATCTTTTCTCCTCCACCAGTAAGTATTGCACAACGCAAATTATTATCCTCGTGAAGCTCGTTGAAAGCCTCTGCTAAGGCCTGTGATGTTGGTACATCTATAGCATTAACTTTGCCTCGCTCTAGCGTAACCTCCAATATATGCCCATCACGACGCGTTGTTACTCCATCTGACATTAGAGGCCTCCTTTTTGAAATTCGGGAATGACTTCATCGCAAAATAGCTTAAGTGAACGCTTCTGACCGGCATGACTTAGTCCCATCGAAGCATAGTAAATAAATTCATCGACCCCTAGTTGTTCATAAATTTTAATTTTTTCAATCACAGTTTCTGGAGACCCAAACATTAAGTTCTGTTCTAACATCGTCGGCTCATATTGCTCACGGCCCTCAAGCTCCTGCAATGGGATTTCTTTTGGAAAGCCATTTTTTACGTCATCTAAATTACGGTATAGATTTTCGAATTGCCCCAAAACGCGCGTAATTGCATTGATGGCTTCATCACGATCTTTTTGATTTTCATAAACAGCAGTGTGACGCATTAACGCAAAAATTGGATCTGCGCTGCCTCCATGTTTTGCAATAGCTTCATCTAGCTGACGCTTATATAGTTCAGCTTCAGCATGCGGACGAGTGAACGGCCAACACATTATATTTGCATTATTAGCAACAGCGTAATCATAAGTGACAGGAGATCTAGCTGCCACCCAAATCCGTGGATTAGCCTGAAGTGGCTTTGGCACAGAGGTGGAGGTTGGAAAATTCCAATATTCCCCGTCATGGGCATAATCACCCTTCCACAACGCAAGTACTGCCGGCAACATTTCTTGCATATACTTATATCCATCAGTCTGCAGCAAACCTGGTCGCATTCGGTCAAACTCACGTTGATAAGCTCCGGAGCCAAGACCGAACTCCAAGCGGCCACCACTAATCAAATCAAGGAATGCCGCCTCTCCAGCAAGCTTTATAGGGTGCCAATAAGCTGCGTTCACAACGGCTGTTCCAAGACGAACTTTACTTGTCTCACTAGCCCACCAGGTAAGAATCTGAAAAGGATTGGGTGCAATCGTCATTTCCAATGCATGATGTTCGGCAGCCCAAACTATGTTAAAGCCTCCATCCTCCGCCATTTGTACCATCTCAAGCGTGTGACGAGCCACGTTATCCATAGCAAGGCTGTCGTCCAGACGTTCAAGATTTACAGCAAGTTGAAATTTCATGTTAGTTTCCTCTTTTTGAGTTTGTTGCCACCGCAGCATTCGAGCATTTAATAAAGCAAAATTTAAGTTGTCATCTCATTACAAAAGGGTTTGACATCGGATCATCTGACGTATTCATCCATATCGTCTTGGGTCGCGTATAGTCATATATTGCTTGGAACCCGCTTTCGCGTCCGTAGCCAGATCCCTTTACACCCCCAAACTCTGCTATAGGAGAAACAACTCGGTAAGTATTAACCCACACAATACCAGCTCTAATTGACCCGGCCATTCGCAAAGAGCGCGCTGAATTTTGGGTAAACACCCCTGCCGCTAGCCCATGTTCCGTGTCATTAGCTAAAGAAAGAACTTCCTCCTCTGTTTTGAAACGTTGAACGCATAAAACAGGACCAAAAAGCTCCGTATCTACAATTCGCAAATCTTGGTTGGGACACTCTATAATTGTGGGCTCGTAGAATAGACCCTCTTTACCTTCCGGTTGCTTGCCGCCAGTAAGTATCTTAGCGCCTTCCTGTTCAGCGTATTCCACCTCTGCTTGGATATTTTTCAACTGGCCCAGTGTGCACAGCGGGCCCATTTGGGTATCTTCTTCTAATGGATCACCAATGATAATTTGACGGGCTAAGACTATCATCTTTTCAAGAAACTGGTCAGCAATATCTTCGTGCAAATACAAACGAGAACCAGCAACGCAGCTTTGTCCGGTTGCCCCGAAGATACCGGCGATCGAGGCATTGACTGCACTCTCAATATTAGCATCATCAAACACTATGAAAGGAGATTTGCCACCCAATTCAAGCGAAACTTCTGCAAAATTTCGCTTGACGTTTTCTAAAACATGACGCGCCGCATTTGGACCACCTGTAAAAGAAACACGGGCAACGTCTGGATGCGAAGTTAGGGCTCGTCCACAAGGCTCTCCATGGCCTGTAACAATATTTACTACTCCTGGAGGGATACCAGCTTGCTCAATTAACTTACCAAATTCTAACATCGCAGCACTGGCATGTTCAGAAGCTTTGAGCACCACCGTGTTGCCAGCGGCTAAAGCGGGGCCTATTTTGACTGCTACTAAAAATAATTGCGAGTTCCAGGGCACTACGGCGGCAACAACTCCAAGCGGTTCTCGCTTCGTGAAAACAAACATGTCAGGCTTATCGATTGGTAAAGTTTCGCCGCTCACTTTATCTGCACAACCAGCAAAAAAATGAAAGAATTCGGCAATATATTTTGCTTGCCACCGTGTTTCTTTAAGCATTTTACCGGTATCAATCGTTTCGATACGACCCAAATTTTCAGAATGGTCTGCTAGTAAGTCTCCCAGCTTCCGAAGGCACTTTCCGCGTTCTGTCGGAGTGAGCTTTGACCATGGACCTTCACTAAATGCATAGTGCGCAGCCGAAACAGCTCGGTTAACATCTTCTTCAGTTGCTTCAGGGACACGGCTCCAGACTGTTTGTGTGCTTGGGTTTATACTCTCAAAAACCCCCCCGTCAGATGCATCGACCCAATCACCGTTGATTAGCATTTGATAATTTTTAATGTCCCTCATTTCGGAAATCCTTCTGCGGCTGATTCCTATTCAATGCCTCTTTGAATCCCATTGCTCAGGAAAAAGCGACATATATTGGCGAAAAATCTTAAATTGATGGCCTGTCGTCAGGGCACGGTATTAAAAAAGGGAGGCATGATAATGGCGAAAAAAAAACAAATCATCGGTGGTCCACTTGAAATCAACGGTCGCGTTCTGTCGTTATCTCGAGCCATTCGTGCAGGCGATTTTTTATTTTTAACTGGACAGATCCCAATGCGAAATGGCGCTCCAATGACAGACGGCTCAATCAAAGAGCAAACGCGCGCAGTTCTGGACGATATTACTGAAACACTGGCAGCGGCAGATTGCACCCGCGAAGATGTAGTCAAAGCTATGGTATGGCTGCGCGATCGTGCTGATTTCCCTGGATTTAACGAAATATACGGCGAATATTTTCCAGTTGAACCTCCAACACGCTCAGCTGTTGTGAGTGATTTACTAGTGGATGCAAGAGTGGAGGTTGAAGTAGTTGCGTATCGTCCTTTAGGAGATATTTCTTGACGGCACTATCACCAAACGGCACAGATTTTACATTCGATGGTCCTGAAAAAGCGCCAGTTGTAGTACTAATTCATGGGCTAGGATTAAATAAGAACTGTTGGCAATGGATGATACCAGAGCTAAAAGATTCATATCGTGTACTGAGTTATGATTTATTCGGCCATGGGGGATCTATTGACCCTGTAACCGAGCCCAATCTGTCACTTTTTTCAGAGCAACTAACTGACCTACTTGATTACTGCAAAATCCAAAGAGCTGTGATTATTGGATTTTCTTTGGGAGGTATGATCGCTCGCCGCTTTGCCCAAGACGCCCCAGAAAAGTCACAAGCTCTGGTCATTCTGCATTCTCCGCACAAACGCAGCGACGCAGCACAATTGGCCATTCTTAAACGTGTCGATCAGGCCCGCACTATGGGACCGGAATCAACAGTAGAGGCAGCTCTAAAGCGTTGGTTTACGGACCCCTTTCGTAAAGCAAACCCAAACCTCATGAATAAAATCCGAAAGTGGATAACGGCCAATCGTAAAGAAGTTTATCATACTATTTATAAAGTGCTAGCAACTGGAATCGATGAAATAGTAAAACCAAGCCCTGCTTTGGTTTGTCCAAGTCTGGTCATTACGGGTGACCAAGATTTTGGCAACGGACCAGAAATGGCCTTTGCAATTGCTGCCGAAATACTCGGCGCTAAAGCTATAGTTTTATCCTCTCTGCGACACATGGCATTAGCAGAATCTCCCAAAGCGGTAAATACACCAGTAAGAGACTTTCTGGATAGTTTAGATTTATTCAAATAAACGCTGAATCCCTTAATTGGGAGATTATTGAATTAGCAATTGAATACAGATGAACATTTTGTCCGATATAGCTGGGTAGACTTCAGCAATGAGGTCGACATTGGCCTCAAGAATAGAAATTAATATAGCATTTAGTTCGAAAAAGCCGTGCTTCCTGAATTTAGAAAAGGTCTTAGGTAATCAAAAATTTTGGATTTTGAAAACTCATGTTTGCTCAAAAACTAAATCGGCGAGTTTTTAATGAAAAAGTCACCCCAGATGTTACCCTAAAAAACAAAAGGCCCAGCATGATTTCCGCTAAGCCTTTGATTTATATGGCGCACCGGGGATGCGACCGAACTTGATTAAGTTTGTTTATTATCAATACCTTATAAAGATGCCTTTTTAGAAAAGCGGTCCCGAAAGCGGTCCTGGAGTCAAGCGTACGCCAGTAGATAACTGCCTACAAGCAATTGTTATTCATTACGACAAGGTAATAACAAGATGCTTTCAGTTTTGCTTCAATAGCATCTTAAAATTTTTCTGATCGAAATAGACTTCTTGTAATATGTTATAACATAACATATAAAGCCCCTCATATTTTGCAGGAGTATAAAATGAATGACCCTCGCCTACCCGTAACAGTCTTATCTGGCTTTCTAGGAGCTGGAAAAACTACTTTACTAAATAAAATATTGAATAATCGCGAGGGCCGCCGAGTTGCAGTGATTGTTAATGATATGTCAGAAGTTAATATCGATGCGGATCTTGTGCAGGCTCAGACGGAACTAAGTCGGACAGATGAAACCTTGGTTGAGATGTCAAATGGATGTATTTGCTGCACCTTAAGAGATGATTTACTTGAAGAAGTACGAAGGCTGGCTTTGGAGGGCCGATTTGACTACCTACTAATTGAGTCAACAGGTATCTCTGAACCATTACCCGTAGCCGCCACTTTTGAGTTTCGCGATGAGCAAGGTGTGAGCTTAGCTGACGTAGCTCGCCTCGACACAATGGTAACAGTTGTTGATGCCGTAAATCTGTTAAATGACTTTTCATCTCACGATTTTCTCAAAGATCGTGGAGAAAGTTTGGCGCAAGACGATGAGAGAACTCTAGTACACCTACTGACCGAACAAATCGAATTTGCAGATGTGGTAATTTTGAATAAAACTTACGATGCAGGGACTTCAAAAACAGACGCCGCTCGCAAAATTATAAGAAGTCTTAATGCAGATACAGAAATAATAGAAACTAACTACTCCAGAGTTCAAATTGATAAAATAATGGATACTGGACTTTTTGACTTTGAAAAAGCTCACGAACATCCGCTCTGGGCAAAAGAACTTTATGGCTTCGCTGATCACATTCCAGAAACTGAAGAGTATGGTGTAAATTCGTATGTTTATCGAGCAAGATTACCTTTCATCCCAGAAAAAATACTTGAAGTTTTGAATGGAAACTTGCCTGGGGTTATTAGAGCAAAAGGACATTTTTGGATCTCGACCCGCCCAGAATGGGTAGCAGAGTTTTCCTTAGCCGGGTCTCTATCAAGTATAAAACCACTCGGTATATGGTGGGCTACAGTACCAGAAGAACGACTACCAAAAGATGAAAACACTAAAGCCTATATTAAAACACATTGGAGCGAGCCTTGGGGTGACAGGCGTCAAGAACTTGTGTTCATCGGATCGGGTATAGATTGGCAGCAAATAAAAACAAAACTTGACGAATGCCTCGTGCCAAAAGCACAAGCTTCGAGCCTTGAGGATCTGCCAAATTTTAAAGATCCCTTTCCTATTTGGCGACGTGAGGAAGATGCAGCGTGAATATCAATTCAAAGAGTTTTGCAACACAACCTGCAGGTGTAAGCTCAGTATCAGACCCTAAACTCCTTAATTCATTTAATGACGCCGATTGTTCTGCTGCTATTTGGGGCCGCGCTGTCCCCTTAGATAAACAAGCATGGATAAATGGGTTAGAGCGTAAGGTGCTTCCTACAGGACGCGTAATTATTCCAACCAACTTAGTTACCGAAACAGTGACCAACTTGTTTGATATTTCAGGCTTACCACCTGGGCCCAATCGAACATGGTTTGAACGCGATATCACCAGTTTAGCTACAATATTTTCTGAAGTGGTAAAATCGAAATACCTTAGATTACGCTTTAATGTAGTAGAGACATGTATGTGTCCAAAATTTCACGTAGACTCAATAACTGCTCGCCTTATCTGTACTTACAGAGGTTTGGGTACTCAATATGGTATATCTGAGCTCGGAGAAGATCCAAAACATGTTTATACACTCGAAACTGGCGTTCCAATTTTGCTCAAAGGACTTTTATGGCCAACTAAACCAAGAGTTGATCTGCTTCATAGATCACCACCAACCATTGGAAAAGAAGAAACAAGATTAATAATGATTTTAGACCATGTGATTGATCCAGAAGAAGAGTTTTAGATCCCTTTTTGATCCAAAAAGTTAAACTTCAACCGAATCTGACTAAGTGGTCCCGATAAATGGTCCAACCCACTGTTATCATTGAATTTATTCAGAAAAAATAAAGAAAATGGCGCACCGGGGATGCAACCAAACTTATATAAGGTTGTTTATTATCAATAGTTTATTGGGGTGGCATTTTGGAAAAGCGGTCCCGAAAGCGGTCCAAGAGCTTACGAAGAAGCTTTTTGATCTCGCCCACGCACATGGGACCAACGGCGGAAACCCAACATCAAATCTAATTTTACAGGTTGGATTTTATCAACCCAACACCAACACAAAGAGCGGCAATCAGTAATATCTTACTAAATGATAGTTTCTCTTTCAGAAAAATGGTGGCCAGCAATACTGCAAAAAGAACAGAAGTTTCTCTTAAAGTATATACTATTGATATCGGTGCGTGAAGACACGCCCATAAGACAATTGAGTAAGCTATAAAGCCTAATGGGCCTCCAATCCAAAAAGCCCTCTGACCTTGCTGGCGAATACCCGAAAAGGTTTCCCTCCTTACAATAAACAAAAATATGCACATCAAAGCTGCGCTTATAATATCAACTACGCTAGTATATCCGATGGCATTTTGAGCAATCCTAACTCCATAACCATCAACGACTGAATATGATGCGATTAAACATCCTGTACATGCAGCGTAGTAAAATCCTTTCAGATCATCCTGGGACTTAAAACTAATTTGTACGCCATACAAAATAAGCGCTATGGATATACATACTATTCCTGAAATCTCATATTTTGACAGGTACTCCCCTAAAAAGATTGTGCCTACCAGAACAAGGAGCAGTGGAGACAGCCCCCGTGCTATAGGGTAAACATTCGATAATTCTGCATGTTTATAGGCATTTAGAAGAAAAAACATATACAATACATGTAAGAGGGCACTGGCTAAAACATAAACTAAACTTTCTGAATTCGGGAAGCCAAACCAGAGTATACCGAGCATACCGAGTGGTACATGCCCAAGAGCGATTGCACTCATACTAACTAACTTGTCATCTGAGCTTCTAAGTAAGAGATTCCAACACGCATGCAGAAGTGCGGCAAATAATACGGATAAAATAACGATCGTCTGAATGGAGATAACTCCCGGTTAAATTTACTGTATATTGGAAGTTGCTAAAATAGCTTAATATCAATTGCCCCCGGCCTGTCACCTTTTACGGAATGAGCTAAACGAGTTCCTTTATACGTTTTTTACATTTCTAGAGCTCAAGATTACTGAAGGCCGATGTGGCTCAAAAGCATAAACGGATATTCACACTATCAACTCTTGTTATTTTCGACCATATTAACTTCGCAAAATGCATTGATTAATTTTGAATGCTGCCTCTCTTTTAAAAAAGCGAGAAAATATTGTGTGGTAACCTTAGCGTCATTAATAGGTATTGCCCGCAAATTAATATGTGGAATGAATTCAAAATCTGCGACAAAACCAATCCCTACACCCTGCTCAACAGCTTTCCAAATACCTTCTCTGCTTCCAATTTCAAAAACCACATCGATTTGCACATCGTATTCCTTGAGAGCCACTTCCATCGCAGTACGAGTAGTAGACCCTAACTCGCGTTGCACCACTTTTTGGGAATTTAATTCTTTTATTGAAATGCTTTCCCTCTCAAAAAAGGGATGCGTAGAATTCACAAATACCACTACATCGTGAGAACTATAGGGTAGCGTGACGACATCTGGGTTAGCATTAACTTCTGCTATTATCCCTACGTCAGATTCATAGTCCAATAAGCGCTCAAAGCTCGTTTGAGAGTTTCCAAATTGAATACTCAAATCAATGGACGGATATTGAGATTTGAACGCTGCAATCATGTTGGTTGCGTGAAACGGGCCAACGGCAGCTATCCGCAATGACCCCGACTCCAAACCTTTAAATGAATTAAGTAGATCTCTGGCTTCTGCCTCATTTTGGATGAGTTGCAACGTTTTTCTAAAGAGTTTCTTGCCGGCGGGAGTTACCTTTGTTTCTTTACCAACACGATTGAACAATTCCACCTCATACAGTTCTTCTAACGCTTTAACCTGCGTCGAAAGTGCTGGCTGGCTAATGTTCAACGCCTTAGCGGCTGCAGTAAATCCTCCGTGTAGTGCCACAGCGTGGAACGATCGCAATGCAGTATAAAGCATAACTAAAAATTATAGATAATATAAAAATAATCAATTTGTTTTATGTTAAATTATGAATAACCATTAAGTCAAATTAATTCTTTTTACATTTAACAGGGAAAACTAAATTGTGGACGTACCAGAATCCCGTAAACATAAGGTTTGGAAACGGATTATTTTCCTCACTGCCAGAACTTATCGCGGGTCGTAGTTTTGGTTTGGTGACATATTCTGAAAAGCCTTTTGACTGCCTCAGAAATGAACTCAAAAGAACCGCTGGCAAACCACTTTTGACAATTAACGATATTGCCCCAAACCCCGATACTAAATTGCTGGCCAAACAAACTGCTCGATTTGCTCAATTGTCAGAACAGCCAGAAGTAATAGTTGCACTTGGCGGGGGGTCAGTAATTGACTCTGCAAAGGTTTTCTCAGCAGCGTCAGGCGACTACACCACAGTACTTAAGTTACTTCAAGGAGAGCCTGTTTCAGTCAACTTTACTACAATCCCAATTATTGCCGTCCCGACGACTGCCGGGACAGGAAGCGAAGTTACTTGTTGGGCAACAGTGTGGAGTTCTGAAACTAATCGTAAGTTTTCATTATCACGAAAAGAACTCTATCCCGAAATTGCATTAATAGATCCAGATTTAATGTTGAAAAAACCTTGTGACCTTACTTTGGCAACGGCACTTGATGCTTTATCACATGCACTGGAAAGTATCTGGAATATTAATGCGAACCCTGTTTCAGCGCGTTTTGCCGTTGCCGCGGCAAAAACTATATTACGTGATTTACCAAAACTTTACAGCGCTTTAGATGATTTGGAATTACGCTCAAATATTGCAGAAGCTTCTTTAAACGCCGGCCTTGCATTTTCAAATACTAAAACTGCTATTGCCCATAATATATCTTATCCCCTTACTCTTGGCTGGGGTATTAAACATGGGATTGCTTGTTCTTTTACTCTGCCCACAATTTTACAATCTGTAATTGGCATTGGCGGATTTCGCGAAAGTAGTCTGAAACAGATTTTTGGTGAAGATTTGAGCAAGGGCGCGGACGATTTTACGTCTTTTTTGAAAAACCTTGGGGTGGGTCACCGTTTCGCCGATCATCAAATATCACCAACGAACTTTAAACAGATAATCGATGAAGCTTTTGAGGGCGAGAGAGGAAAAAATTTCATAGGTTCTAAAATTAAGTTTCTTGAGGCGGCACAACTGCGAGGAGTTGCATAATTGATGTTCGTAAAACGGGCACGATAAACAATACCTAACTAAACTTAAATACTTACAAAATGGGAGAAAAATATGAATTTCAAAAAAATTGGAAAAATAATAGCGGCAACCGCGGTTGCTTCATGTGGCGTTTTAAGCGCAGCAGTCGCTGCAGACTGTAAAAACCCCGAAGTCATAAGATTTACTATGACACCTACCGAAGAAACCACTACGCAGCCATGGTGGCTTAACCGAACAAACGGTTCCGTTTATTGTTAACCGGGTTATGGCTTTGCCACAAGCTCCCAACCTGTGCAATTTCGATGCCTTTTTTTATGCAATGCAAGCGGCCGCTCAGTGATGGATCAAATAAATAAAAATTTTTAAATTATGCATATACACAGTGAAGAAAATGAAATTTATCCAGATTTCTGATATTCATCTTGGGTCTCCCGGTGAAAAAATAAACGGATGTGATCCATGTGAGCGTCTGCTTTCATGTCTTGGCGATATAATTTTCTGGCACAGTGACGCAGACTTTTGTGTAATAACGGGTGACTTAACAGAGTTTGCAGAACCCGCCGCTTACCGCTTCCTTAAAACTACATTACAGGGCTTCTCTATACCGACTTATTTGATGTTGGGCAATCATGACAATCGAGAGATTTTCAAGGCTATATTTGATGAGCACTTAAAGGATGAAAACGGTTATATCCAATATCGCATAAATACGAAAAATGGTGTTTTTCTTTTTCTTGATACCGGTAAAGAAGGGTCGAATGTGCATGAAGGCCAGTTGTGCAATCATAGATTAAAATGGCTGCGGGAAGCATTAATTAGTGCGGGCGAGGCACCTACATATATATTCATGCATCACCCACCATTTGATATAGGAATTGATTGGATTGATAAAATAAAACTTCTAGAAGTGGAGGAATTTGCAGAAATACTGGCTTATGGGAAAAATATTAAACACATTTTCTTCGGTCATGTGCACCGTATGACCTCTGTTTTTTGGCGAGGTATTCAGTTCACTAGCTTACCAAGCCTAAATCATCAGATACCATTAGTGCCAAAAAGTGTAGAAAGTAAATTTTGTGATGATCCACCGGCTTATGGTGTCATTAATATATCCAAAGAACAATTAACTATTCATTTTAATACCTTTTTGCAGCGCAATAGATTAGCTTAACTTAGAATGAAAAATTATTAGCCACTACAAAGCTTAGATCGAATTTCAAACTACTGGACAGTCTGCTCCTGACGCTTTCTCGAAAATCTGACTAAGCGGTCCCAAAAGCGGTCCCGATAAATGGTCCAACCCACTGTTACTATTGAATTTATTCAAAAAAAGTAAGGAAAATGGCGCACCGGGGAGGATTCGAACCCCCGACCCCTTGATTCGTAGTCAAGTACTCTATCCAGCTG
>MDTD01133116.1_pt1 | contig 11912 bp, 5 predicted proteins | sample 811221 | NCBI WGS metagenome assembly MDTD01 (sample SAMN05326646, study PRJNA326480) | marine metagenome | isolation source: seawater | place: Pacific Ocean: South West | collected 2011 | reverse complement strand
TTCGCCGCTGGATTCGTTCTCGATCGAGCCCGAGGCGGCGACCAACAGTCTGATCATTGCTGCCAGCGATGAGAATCTGGTGCTCGTGAAGGAACTGCTGGGCGCACTGACTGGCGAAGAATCGCAGGCGCTCGCCAGGGGCTCGATGGTGGAGGTCATCGCGCTGACCAGTACGAGGCCCGTCGACGCGGCTCAGGCGGTCAACGAGTTCTACGTCAATCCAGAGAACCAGCGTCGCGGCCCGGGCGCCGTCGGTGTGATCGCCAACGAGCGGCTCAATGCGCTCGTGGTCCGGGGCACCGCCGATGATATCGAGGCCGTCCGCGAGCTCGTGGGCCGTATCGATACAGCGAGCCCGCTGGCGGTCCAGAACGTCAGGCGCATTGAACTCAAGACCGCGAACGCGTACGAGGTCGTGCAGCTGCTCGACGAGGTGCTCTCGGGCCGGGCGATCTCCGGCGCCCGTACCCGCACGGGTCAGGCGGTGAAGCTCCGGTTCTACCGCCAGAAATTCCTCGAAGACCTCGAGGGGAGTTCCCAGTACACCGAAACAGAAATCGACGCTGTCGTGCGCGAACAGGTGGCCCTGACGCCTGAGCTTCGGACGAACTCGGTTCTCGTTTCGGCTCCGCCCAACGTCATGGAGTTTATCGAGTCGATGATCTCCGATCTCGACACGACCGACGCGGGCACACGCAAGATCGAGAAGTTCCGTCTGGTCAACGCCGACGCCCGCGCGATGGCGGATGTGCTCCGCAATCTGTTTAGTCTGCGTCAGAGCGGCAGCAACAGCCTCTTCCTCGTGCCGACCGTGGGCAACGAGCCGCTGCAACCCGATGAGCCGCTCGTCGAGGGGCTTGGAGCGCAGTCGCTCACGCCCGTGCCGGATGATCGTCAGCAGCTGGCGATCACGATCGACGCGCGCACGAACACGCTGATCGTCTCTGCGACAGAGGAGTACCTCGAGCTCGTCCGGGACGTGGTCGAGGAGCTCGATTCGATCATCGCGACCGAGCGTGAGCAGATCGTGTTCGACCTGCAGTACGCCCAGGCCGAGACGGTGCAGAACACGCTCCAGCAGTACTTCCAGTCCGAGGCGGCTCGCATCCGTGACATTCTCTCGCCCGGTCAGGGCGGCTCGCTCACGCGTCAGCTTGAGCAGGAGGTCACGGTGGTCGGCGATCCCAAGAGCCAGAAGGTGCTGATCTCCGCGTCGCCAAGATACATCGACACGGTGCGTTCGATCGTGCGTGAGCTCGACGCCGCCCCGCCGCAGGTCATCATCCAGGTCCTGCTTGCCGAGGTCACGCTCGACGACGCCGACCAGTGGGGGATCTCGGCCGACGCGTTCGACGTGGGCGGCGACAACTACGACGTAGGTTTCCTCGGCGCGGGCGCCTCGCTGGCAACGGCGCTTGGCGTGCCCAACCTTTCGGTCTCGTCGACCGATTTCAGCCTGCTCGTTCGGGCCCTCCAGGCTCAGGGCAAGCTTGAGATCCTGTCCAACCCGCGGCTGACCGTGAACAACAACGAGTCGGCCTCGATCCAGGTTGGTGAGAACGTCGCGCTGCCGGACGAGGTCGAGACGCTCACCGACGGGCGGACCCGCGCGAGCATTCGCCGTGAGGACGTCGGTGTTCTGCTCTCGGTCACGCCATCGATCAGCTCGGATGGCTTTGTGCGTCTGGATATCCAGCCCGAGATCTCGGTCGTCAGCGAACGCACGACGCAGATCTCCGAGGACTTCGAGGCGCCCATCATCAGCACGCGAAAGGTCGACACGACTGTCACCGTGCGCGACGGACAGACCGTTGTCATCGGCGGCCTCATTCAGACAACGCAGGAAGATCGGCGGACGAAGGTGCCGCTCATCGGCGATATCCCGTTCATCGGGATCCCGTTCCGCAGCCACGACATCAAGAACGTGCGCACAGAACTGCTCGTGATCCTGACGCCCCAGGTGGTCGCCGGCGGCATCAACGGCGGGTCGCACCTGCTTGACGAAGACACCGAGCGCACGATTCGCAACTACAGCGATCCTGACGGGCTCTATAAACTTCTTGAGAACCATCGCCCCGCGCCGAAAGAATCCCCGAGCATCGAGCCCATCGACGCGAGGGAGCCCGAGGCCGATGCGGAATTGGAAACGCAACCGAACGAGTAAGCCACCAGATGATCCACCGGAGTGTCGTTGCTGCTCTCACCTGCCTGATCCTGGGCTCGGTTTGCGCAGGCTGCGTGGCCGACGGGCCTCAGCCTCGGCGCAAGCCCCACATCGGCCCACAGCCGCGTGATGCCCAGGCGGACGTGCTTCTGCTGAACATCGGGCCGCCCACCGACAGTGACGGCGACACGATCCCCGAAACCTTCATCGCCAGCGTGCACATTTTCGACGAGCGGTACCAGCTGCCCGTGCGTGTCGCCGGCACGATGACTTTCCACCTCTTTGCTCAGAACAGCGAGACCCCGATCCAGTCGTGGAGCTACGAGGGCCGGGACTTGCAGCAGCAGATCATTCAGGCCCAGGTCGGCCCCGTGCACCGATTCCGATTGCAGGTTCCGATCGACGCCGAGCCGGTGCGGGAGCGGTATGTGACCGTTCAGTGTCTGTTTGAGACCGACAAGGGCCAGCGTGCACAGGCCTGGCATCGGGATCTTCCCTGGCTGTCGGTTGCCCGCTGAGTCTTTATGCAGCCTTAACAGTTTCTTGGCATACCGGTGCCAAGGCTTCTGCGCAGGAAGTCCTGCAAAGGAGCCCAGCCATGCTGAAGAGAGTGATGCTCGGAGTCGCAGCCCTCGGTCTGATGAGCGGCGTTTCGTCTGCACAGGACAAGACCAACCCCCTCGATGAGGCCCTCCCGAATTACGAGGCCACGCAGGGCGTGACGGGCTCCATCAAGAGCATGGGCTCCGACACGATGAACAACATCATGACCCTCTGGGGCGAGCTCTTTATGAAGGCTTACCCGGGCGTCTCTGTTGAGGTGATCGGCAAGGGCTCTTCGACCGCACCGCCCGCGCTCACCGAGGGGCAGGCCCAGTTCGGCCCCATGAGTCGCGAGATGAAGGCCGCCGAGGTGGACCGCTTCGAGGAAGAGCACGGCTACAAGCCCACGCTGCTCCGCACAGGCATCGACTGCCTGGCCGTCTTTGTGCACAAGGACTGCCCGCTCGAATCGCTCTCGCTCGATCAGGTTGCCGACATCTTCTCGGTGCAGGGCTCCGAGATGACCTGGGGCGACATCGGTGTCACCGATTCCAACTGGCGTCATCAGCCGATCACGCTCTACGGCCGTAACTCGGCCTCGGGCACCTACGGCTACTTCAAGCAGGTCGCACTGTTTGGGAACGACTTCAAGGACACGGTCAAGGAGCAGCCCGGTTCGTCCGCGGTGGTTCAGGCCGTCGCGACGGACCCCTACGGTATGGGCTACTCGGGCATCGGTTACGCCACACAGGACGTCAAGGCTGTCCCTCTCTCCGAGAGCACTGGCGACGAGGCGTTTACACCCGATCTGGAGAACGCCTACTCGGGTGATTACCCGCTGGCGCGTTTCCTGCTGGTCTACATCAATAACAACCCCGGACGTGAGCTCGAACCGCTCCGCGCGGAGTTCATCAAGCTTATATTCTCCCGTCAGGGTCAGGAGGCGGTGCTGAAGGACGGCTACTTCCCCCTGCCCGCAAGCATGGCGGCTGAGGAACTGGAACGCGTCGGTCTCTGAGATTCGTTCTGATTCGCGGGAGTAAGACGGTTTGCCCAACTCGCAAGAGCAGCGCGATCGGCCTCTCCCGGATCGGTTCCGACCACGTCGTCGTGTCCTGCTGATCGACCGCATCGCAGAGAGCGTGATCACCCTGGGCGGGCTCGGGGTAATCGCTGCTGTGCTCGGGATCATCGCGTACCTGGCATGGGTGGTGTACCCGCTCACCCAGCCTGGGCATGTCGAGCCGGCGGGGGAGATCGCCTTCGGCGGTGCGTCCTCGATCGCGATGGTCGACGAGTACGAAAGGATCGCTGCCGTCGCGGGCCCTCCCGGCGTGCTGCGGGTCGTCTCGATCCAGACTGGCGAGGTCCTGAACGACACGATAGAACTCGGCCCCATTGAACACGCGTCCTACTCGCCCGGTTCGGGATTCGTGGTGATGGCCAGGCCCGATGCCTCGCTCGATCTGGGCACGCTCAGCTACGAGGCCAAGGTGCTCCGGCCGAGCAACCTGCCAGAGGGCGTGGGTGATCTCGTGGTCGGTGGCATCGCGCACATCGAAGGCGGCATTATCGAGCGCACGGGCGAGGAGCAGTTCCGCCGGATCACGGTCGGTTACGAGGAGATGAGCCGGATCGAGGTGCCCGAGTCCGCTTCGCCGGTCGTCGCGCTCGACAGCGAGGAGTTCGGGCGAGACAAAGTCGTTGCGGTCATCCGGGCCGATGGCAGCGGCAGCGTCATGATCGTTACCACCCGTCGCTCCTTGGTCGGTGGCAACTCATCCGCGCGTGTACGCACCCTTCCCGTTGAACTCATCGAGCAAGAGAACCAGCCGATCGGCGTCTTGCTGCTCGACAGCGGCAGCGAACTCGTCATCGTCGGGGCAGATGGGCGGGCCGATCGGTATGCGCGCGATGGCTCGGCGTATGTATTTGCGGAGACGACCGCGCTGACTGACGAAGCGCAGTCAGTCACCGTTGTCACGCCTCTGCTGGGCAGGAACACCATCCTGGTGGGCACCGACGACGGGCAGGTCCTGACCTGGATGCTGACACGCGAGGGGACTGATGAGGGCGGCTCTCGGTCGCTCGTGCGAGTCAAAGAGTTCCGCATCGCAGACCAGCCCGTCACGCGCATCTCGACCAGCCAGCGCGACCGGACCTTCATCGCCGCGGATGCCGGGGGGACGATCCGTCTCTGGCACGCGACGTCTGGCAAGCTGGTTGGCGAGGCTCAGGCCGACGCATCACCCCGCAGCGTGCTCATCTCGCCCAAGCTCGACGGTTTCTACGCGATCGGAGAGCAGGCGATGTCGGGGTGGCACCTCGAGCCGGGGCACCCGACGGTGACGATGCGTTCGCTGTTTCTTCCTGTTTGGTACGAGGGGGATCACGAGCCCAGCCTGGTGTACCAGTCGACGGCGGCCGATGACGCCGCCGAGCCCAAGCTCAGCATCACGCCGCTGATCTTCGGCACGCTCAAGGCGACGGTCTTCGCGATGATCTTCGCGGTGCCGATCGCGGTGATGGCGGCGATTTATTCGAGCGAGTTCCTGCCCAGGCGTCTGCGTTCGCGGGTGAAGCCGACCGTGGAGATGATGGCCTCGCTGCCCTCGGTTGTGCTCGGGTTTATTGCCGCGATGGTGCTCGCGCCGTTCGTGCGAGATCATCTCTCCGCGGTGCTGGTCGGGCTTATCGTTGTGCCGGTGGCGATCCTCGTCGCGGCTTCGGTCTGGCCCATGCTGCCCGGCACACTCGCCTGGCGTCTGCCCCAGTGGGTGCAGCTCAGCTTCATCGCGTTGGCGTGTCTTGTCGGTGTGCTGCTTTCGACGGCTGTGGGACCCGCGATTGATCGGGCGCTTTTTAGTGTCACCGAGGCGGAGCGGGCTGTGCTGGCGGGAGAGGTGGTACCAGTTGAGCAGGCCCCCACGTGGACCGAGGGCAAGACGCACTTCACCCTGAGCGAACGCAACCGTTTGCGCGCCGAGGGGCTGTACATCTACGACGATGAAATCGTTCGGCCCGTTGATGTGCCGGGCGAAGTCCCGGAAACGTCGGAACGCTCGCCCTTCAAGGTGTGGCTCAACGGCATGATCGGTTCGCCGATACCCGGCTGGGTGGCGCTGCTGTTTGTGCCCTCGCTTGCGATCGCGGGCATGATCACGATGGGGGCGGGTCGTCAGAGCGCAGCCAAATGGCTCCCGCTCGCTCGCGTTGTCGCATCGGTCGTGCTTGCGATCCCGATCGCGATGGTGCTGGCGCGTCTCTGTGTTGCTCTGGGGTGGGATGCGCGAGAGTCGGTGCTCGGCACGTTCACACAGCGCAACACATTCGTGGTCGGTGTGATCATGGGCTTTGCCATTATCCCGATCATCTTCACACTGAGCGACGACGCGATGCAGAGCGTGCCCAATTCGCTCCGATCTGCGAGCCTGGGTACCGGCGCGACGCAGTGGCAGACCACGATTCGGATCGTGCTCCCCGTCGCCGCCAGCGGGATCTTCTCGGCGATCATGATCGGTCTGGGACGGGCCGCGGGCGAGACGATGATTGTGCTTATGGCGACGGGTAACACGCCCGTGATGGACTGGAACATCTTCGGCGGGCTGCGAACGCTCTCGGCCAACATCGCCGTCGAACTCCCCGAGGCCGACCGCGGCGGCACGCACTACCGCGTGCTGTTCCTCTGCGGCGTGGTGCTCTTTGCGATCACCTTCGTCGTCAACACCTCCGCTGAGATCATCCGTCAGCACTTCCGCAAGCGGAGCGCGATGCTGTGAGCCAGACCAGCAAGCACACACTCGAACTCCAGCCCACGCCCCTGCGGGCGCGCGGCACGGCCGGCACATGGCTGACCGGCATGGCGCTCGTTGTCTGCGTCGTCATGATCCTGGGCCTGCTCGGGCTCATCCTTGTCAGCGGCTCGCGCACGTTCTGGCAGAAACCCGTCGAGAAGGTCTCACTCGACTCCGGCGAATCCGTCCTGGGGATGCGTTTCCGCACGGAGCAGAACCCGGAACTCGGCAAACGCACGCTCTACCGGGTCGGCAACCGCGATCTCGGTCAGCAGCCCTTCCGCTGGATCGACGAGACCGAAATCACCGAGCGAGCCAAGCCAAACGAGGCGGTGCTCGTCGAGCGATACGAGTGGGGCATCTGGCTCGGGGTGCCTTCGAAGATCATCGAGATCGGCGCCGACGGCGAGCGGACCGTCGTGGCCGAGGGTGCCCAGGATGTTCTGGCCAAGCTCCCGGACTATCTCGACGAAGCCGAAGAACGCCACGACCGGGCCGACGAGATCCGCAGCGACGAGATCGCCCGGATCAACCACAAGCTCGAGCAGCTCCGCATGACCGAGCTGGACGCGAAGCTCAGGGCGGACAAAGCCGAGCACGACGGGCATCTTGGGTATGGGCTCTGGTCCGTGCTGGTGGTGGTCCTGCTCGGCTCGGCGGCCGGGGTCTACTTCGTCAGAGCCACGATCCCAAGGCGTTTGCTCGTGCTGGCTCTTGGTCTTTCTGCGGTCGCGGTGTTCGTCGAACGGCCCTGGGCGGATCGCCCGATTTCGCAAGAACGGCTCGCCGAGATTCTGTCAGCGACGGAGCAGCGCCGGACCGAGCTGACCGCGCAGTTCACGGCCCTGACCGACCGCGTGGCGGAAATCGAGGCCGAGGACGCGCGGTATCGCATCGAGATCACCGACCCACTCACAGGCCGATTCGCGGCGCTCTCGCAGAGCCAGACCGACGAGCCCATGAAGATCTCCCAGATCATCCGGGTTGTACAACCAAACGAGATCGGGCTGGGCGGTAAAATCGGCCTATATCTCTCGCGGTGGTGGGAGTTCCTCAGCGACGACCCGCGTGAAGCGAACACCGAGGGCGGCGTTTTCCCCGTCATCATCGGGACGCTGCTCGTGACGCTCCTGCTCACCGTCGCGGTCGTGCCGCTGGGCGTCATGGCAGCGCTGTACATGCGTGAGTACGCCAAGCAGGGCGTCATGATCAGCATCCTCCGCGTTGCGATTAACAACCTCGCCGGTGTGCCGAGCATCGTGTACGGCGTCTTCGGTCTCGGCTTCTTCTGCTACGGCATCGGTGGAGTGATCGACGGCGGGCCAGATCCCTCCATGGTCCTGCGAGCGGGGCAGTGGTGGATCCTGCTGCTGGTCGCAGCCGGCTTCGCGTTCGTGGCGATGTCAATCTCTACGGGCGGGCCCAAGAACAAACGCGGTCTGCTCGGCGGGCTCGCATGGGGCGTCGTCGCGCTGCTTGCGATCATCGCGGTCTTCACGACGCCTTATTTCGACGGCTTCTTCCAGGCCAAACTCCTCGACGGGTCGCCCACGTTCGGCACATCAGGCCTGTTGTGGGCCTCGCTCACGCTGGCCCTGCTCACGCTGCCGGTCGTGATCGTCTCGGCTGAGGAGGCGATCGCCGCGGTCCCGGCTTCGCTTCGCGAGGGCAGCTACGGGTGCGGCGCGTCGAAGTGGCAGACGATCCAGCGTGTCGTGCTCCCGGGGGCCATGCCCGGCATTCTCACGGGTGCGATTCTGGCGATGGCCCGCGGCGCGGGCGAGGTGGCCCCGCTCATGATCGTCGGAGCCGTCAAACTGGCCCCGCAGCTCCCGTTCGAGCCCCGATTCCCCTTCATCTTCGCGGATCGCAGCTTTATGCACCTCGGGTTCCACATCTACGATCTCGGGTTCAAAAGCCCGGATTCCGAGGCGGCCAGGGGCTACGTTTGGACAACGACCCTTCTGCTTGTCACACTGGTGGTGCTGATGAATCTCACCGCGATCCGTATCCGCACCAGGTTGAAGGCCAGGTTCCAGTCGGGGCAGTTCTAGTGACCACCATGACCACACAGCCCTCAAGCAACCAAGAGCAGACCGTGGCCCACGCGGTCCAGACCGGCGCGGCTTTCGAGGCGGCGCGTCACAAGGAGCTCACCGAGATCGACTCGGTGCTCGATGTCTCCAAGTTCTCGCTCTGGTACGGCGACACCCGCGCCCTTTACGACATCGCCATGAGCATCCCCCGCGGCAAGGTGACCGCGCTCATCGGGCCATCCGGTTGCGGCAAATCCACGCTCCTCCGCTCGGTGAACAGGCTCAACGATCTCGTCCCGTCGGTGCGCACCTCGGGGGAGATGCTGCTCAACGGCCGCTCGATCTACGACCCGGGCGTGGACGTCATCTCGCTCCGCAAGCGTGTGGGGATGGTCTTCCAGAAGTCCAACCCGTTCCCGATGTCGATTTTCGAGAACGTGATCTATCCGCTCCGGATCGCCGGCGAGCGGAAAAAATCGGTCCTCAAGGAGACCTGCGAGCGTGCCCTCCAGGCCGCTGCCATCTGGGACGAGGTGAAGGATCGACTCCACGATTCGGCACTCGGGCTCTCGGGCGGCCAGCAGCAGCGACTCTGCATCGCCCGGGCCGTGGCGGTTGAGCCCGAGGTGCTGCTGATGGACGAGCCCTGCTCGGCCCTCGATCCGATCGCGACAGCCCGAATCGAGGAGCTGATTCACGACATTTCGAGCCGTTATACGGTCCTGATCGTGACCCACAACATGCAGCAGGCCTCGCGTGTCAGCGACTTTACGGCGTTCATGTATCTGGGCAGACTCGTCGAATACGGCACCACCAAGCAGATTTTCCAGAACCCGCAGCTCCCCGAGACCGAGCAGTACGTCACTGGCCGATTCGGCTAACGGGCGGGTCCGACCTGGCTAGGTCCGATTTTTGACCCACTCAGTGTGGATCAAAGCGGGCAAAAGGCCGAACTCAATGCATAACATCTCTGAAGTGCCACCCAAGGCCGGCGCTGGGCTGGGCTCGGCAGACGTTTACAGCGCTTGACGATGAGAATGTCATGAGCACCGGGCCCAAGGCTCAACGTCCGAGTGTCAACGGCTGGAACGCCGAGTACCTCGATTCTCAGTATCAGGCCTACCTCAAGGACCCGCTGTCGGTCCCTGCGGACGTCAGGGCCTTCCTGCAGGGCTACGAGCTCGCACAGAGCTCGCCTCCCGCTGCCGGCGGCGGACAGGACACGGGGCTCTCCCCGGACCTCGAGAAGATCCTCGTCGCCTACCGCGGCCGCGGACACCTCGGGGCCAAGCTCGACCCGCACGGCCGACCACGCCCACGCCCGGACGCTCTCAACCTCGACTGGTTCGGCCTCTCCGAAGCCGACCTCGACCGCTCGATCGATGCGCACGCCATCGGCAAAGAAGGCACGATCACTCTCCGCGAGCTCATCGACCGCATGGAGATGCTCTACCTGGGCACCGTCGGTGTCGAGGTGCTCCACGTCGAGGACTACGAAGAACGCGCCTGGCTCGTCCATCAGTGGGAGGCCATCGACGGCCGGGCCGATCTCAATAAGGGCGAAAAAGTCCACATCCTCGAGCTCCTGCTTAACGCGGGCGCGTTCGAGTCGTTCCTCCAGAAGCGATACCCGGGCGAGAAGCGGTTCAGCCTCGAAGGCTCCGAGTCGCTCATCCCGCTGCTCGATCAGATCCTCGAGCGTCTATCCGAGCACGGCGCCGAAGAAGTCGTGCTGGGCATGGCCCACCGCGGCCGACTCAACGTGCTCAACCAGATCCTCGGCAAGACCTACGAGCAGATCTTCACCGAATTCGAGGACACCTGGAACGACGAGTACTTCATGGACGAGGGCGGTGACGTCAAGTACCACCGCGGATACTCGGCGGCCCGTCAGTTCGGCAACGGCAAGATGCTGCACCTGGCGATGGCTTCCAATCCGAGCCACCTCGAGGCCGTGGGCCCGGTGGTCGAGGGCCGGTGTCGTGCCAAGCAGCGTCTCCGCAACGACAAGGAACGCAGCCGCGTTGTGCCCATCGTGATGCACGGCGACGCCGCTGTCGCAGGACAGGGCATTGTCGCCGAGACTTTGAACTTCTCGCAGCTCGAAGGCTACAAAACGGGCGGCACGATCCACGTCGTCGTGAACAACCAGATCGGTTTCACGACGCGTCCCGAGGACAGCCGCAGCACGACCTACTGCACCGATATCGCCAAATCGATCGGCGCCCCGATCTTCCATGTCAACGGCGAAGACCCCGAAGCCGTCGTCACCGTGGCGCGTCTGGCCGCCGATTACCGCGACCGCTACAAGAAGGACGTCTTCATCGACCTATGGTGCTACCGCAAGTACGGTCACAACGAGCAGGACGAGCAGTCGTTCACGCAGCCGATCCTCGCCAAGATCATCAAGAAGATGCAGCCGCTGATGCAGTCCTACGCCGCCAAACTGCGCGACGAGGGCGTGATCTCTGAGCACGACCATTCCCTGCTCAAGACGCGTGTCGAGGAAATGCTCGATCAGGCGCAGCAGACCGCCAAAAGCCAGCCCCGCGACCCGGTCATCGACCCGGGCAGCATGCGCTGGTCCGGGTTCGAGCACGGCTACTCGCACGAACCAGCAGATACCGCCGTCGACAAGGAACTGCTCAAGCACGTCTGTGAGTCGCTCGGCACCGTGCCCGAGGGCTTCCAGGTCAACCGAAAGCTCAAGCAGCTCCTCGAGTCACGCTCCAAGCTCTGGGACGGCCAGCAGATCAGCTACGCCGACGGCGAGATTCTCGCCTTCGGCACACTGCTCGCCGAGGGCAACGCCGTCAGGTTGTCCGGCCAGGACTCCCGCCGCGGCACGTTCAGCTCTCGCCACGCCGTGCTCTACGACGCCGAGACCGCACAGCCCTACACCCCCCTCAACAACATCTCCGAGCCGGGCATCTTCGGTGATCCAGACAAGGGCCCGGGGACCATCGGCACGGACGGCCGGAGGCGGCAGTCCAAGTTCTGCGTCTACGACAGCCCGCTCTCCGAGGCGTCTGTCCTCGGCTTCGAATACGGCTACTCGCTCGCAGACCCGAACATGCTCGTCTGCTGGGAAGCCCAGTTCGGCGATTTCGCCAACGGTGCGCAGGTCATCTTCGATCAGTTCATCGCCTCGGCGCAGGTCAAGTGGGAACGCTGGTCAGGTCTGGTCGTTCTTCTGCCGCACGGCTACGAAGGCGCCGGCCCCGAGCACTCCTCGGCCCGCCTCGAACGTTTCCTGCAACTGGCGGGCAACAGCAACATGCAGATCATCCACCCGACGACGGGTGCGCAGATCTTCCATGCCCTGCGTCGCCAGCTCAGACGTTCTTTCCGCAAGCCGCTGATCGTCATGACGCC
>MDTD01118929.1_pt1 | contig 11912 bp, 10 predicted proteins | sample 811221 | NCBI WGS metagenome assembly MDTD01 (sample SAMN05326646, study PRJNA326480) | marine metagenome | isolation source: seawater | place: Pacific Ocean: South West | collected 2011 | reverse complement strand
CTCACTATCTGGTTCAGATTTTGTAGAAATGTTTGTTGGTGTAGGTGCATCAAGAGTTAGAGATTTATTCAAAAGAGCTAAAGAGAAGTCTCCATCTATAATTTTTATTGATGAAATTGATGCAATTGGACGTGCAAGAGGTAAGAGTAATTTTACAGGTTCAAATGACGAAAGAGAAAATACTCTAAATCAATTACTTACAGAAATGGATGGATTTGGAACTAACACAAATGTTATTGTCATCGCAGCAACAAATAGAGCCGATGTATTAGACAAGGCCTTAATGAGAGCGGGAAGATTTGACAGACAAATATATGTTGATTTACCAGATGTAAGAGAAAGAAAAAAAATATTTGAAGTTCATCTAAAGCCTCTCAAAAAAGCTGCATCTGTTGATGTTGATTTCCTTTCTAAACAAACACCTGGTTTTTCAGGTGCTGATATTGCTAATGTATGTAATGAAGCTGCATTAATTGCTGCTAGAAAAAATAAAAAGTCTGTAGGTAAACAAGACTTTCTTGACGCCGTTGACAGAATTGTAGGGGGGTTAGAAAAGAAAAATAAAATCATTACTGAAGATGAGAAAAAAGCAGTAGCTTATCATGAGGCTGGACATGCTACTGTAAGTTGGATGTTAGAGCATGCTGCGCCACTTGTAAAAGTCACGATAGTTCCTAGAGGTAGATCTCTTGGTGCTGCTTGGTATCTTCCTGAGGAAAGATTAATTGTAAGACCTGAACAAATGTTAGATGAAATGTGTGCAACACTTGGTGGTAGAGCGGCTGAAAAAGTAATTTTTAACAAAATTTCTACTGGGGCTTTAAGCGATTTAGAAAAAGTTACGAAACAAGCAAGGGCTATGGTAACTGTTTATGGATTAAATGATAAAGTAGGTAACCTAACATATTATGATTCCAGTAATGGTAACGAATATGGATTTACCAAACCCTACAGTGAACAAACCGCAGAAACTATAGATAAAGAGATTTCTGCGATTATTGAAAAGCAATATCAAAGGGCCATTTCTATTTTAAAGAAAAATAAAAAGAAACTCATTCAATTAGCAGAGGTTCTTCTTTCAAAGGAAGTTATTTTTAAGGATAACTTAGAGGAAATATTTGGAAAAAGACCTTTTGACAAAAAAGTAAAATAAATAAATCCAAGTTTTTGAGTTTTTTTAACAGATTTTTTAAAAAAGATAATTCTAAAAAGGTAAATAAACCAAAACAAAGCAAATTTTTACCACCAAAAAAAGCAGTAATTGAAGAAAGGTTTATTTCAAAGTTTGTTAATAATGGTGGGAAATTTCTATATTGTGAAACTTATAGCGAAATTAAATATAATTTTGATCAAATATTAAATGAGAATGGTTGGCTTGAAAATGATGTTCTATTGTTAAATAAGAATGTTATCAAAGATTATGAGCTACAAATTAAACCCAGTTCGACCCTGAATAAATCCAAATGCTTTATAACAGATTGTGAAAATCTAATCGCTAGTGATGGCTCCATTTTAATTTCTTCAAACCAGATTTTAGAAAAAAAAATTGATGAATTTCCAAATAATTTTATTGTAATCACAGACACAACAAAATTAAAGAATACTTTAAGCGAGGGCTTATCAGAAATTAAGTCAAGAAAAGAAGAAATTCCATCCAATATAACATCAATTAAAAACTTTAATAGTGCTCAAACTAATGTCAACTTTCTTAGTCATGGTAGAACAATGAAAAACTTATACTTATTAATGTTAGAAAAAGGAATAAATTGAAAGAATCATACAAAAGACTTATTAGCGGAATCATATACACATTAATTTTCATTGTGTCACTTGAGACGTATTTAAGTTTTACAATACTAACCTTTATCTTCGGTATTATTTGTTGTTATGAGTTTAATAAAATTTCACAACAAAAAGGCAAAAGTATTTATGTATTTTTTTCACTTATTTATTTATATTACTCATATGCAGAATTCTATTTTAACTCTTTAAATGATTCAAATTCATTTTTTAATGATTCAAAAGATACACTCCTAATTATTTCTATATTTTTATCATTATTTCTAATGAGGGATTTATTTTCCTCAAAAAATCTGTCGAAGTTTTTAATAAAAAAATATTTAAACTTTATATTTTATTTAGCTTCATCCTTTGTTTTTATTTATTTAATCGCAAATTTTGATGGAAAATTTAATCCATCATTGATTTTAGGCTGCTTTATACTAATTTGGTTCAATGACAGTTTTGCTTATTTCGTTGGAAAAAAATTTGGAAAACAAAAACTTTTTTATAGTATATCACCTCATAAAACTGTCGAGGGATTTTTAGGTGGATTATTTTTTTGTTGTTTATCTGCATCACTTGTTTCTAGGTTTGTTAACAATACATTATCAACTTCAGAATGGCTAATGATTGCAGTTATTATAAGTGTTTTTGGTACACTTGGCGACTTAATTGAATCAAAATTTAAAAGAGTATCTAATGTGAAAGATAGTGGTAGAATAATTCCTGGTCATGGTGGTATGCTAGATAGATTAGATAGTATTATATTTGCGAGTCCTTACATTTATTTATTTTTAAAACTTAGCTAAAAATGTTTCACAGAGAGGGTCATAAAATAATCTTGATTTTTTTATTTCTTGTAATTTTTGATGTTTTTTTAATCGAATTTATTTTGGATGATGGTATTTTAAAAACCAGTTTACAATTAATCTCCATTTTAATACTTATTTTAATTTTACAGTTTTTTAGAAATCCGAAAATAACAATAAATTCAAATGAAAATTATATTTTATCGCCGGTTGATGGTAAAGTAGTAATTATTGAAGAGGTTTTTGAGCCTGAATTTTTTAAAGATAAAAGATTGCAAGTTAGCATATTTATGTCACCAATAAATGTACATGTAACTAGATATCCTATTAGTGGTAAAATTATTTTCTCAAAGTATCATCCAGGAAAATACCTAGTTGCTTGGCATCCCAAATCAAGCACTTTAAATGAAAGAACCTCAATAGTTGTCGAAAATAAAACTTTCGGTAAAATTCTGTATAGACAAATTGCGGGAGCTCTGGCGAATAGAATAATTAATTATGCAGAGGTGGGAAAACAAGTTGTACAAGGTAAAGATGCTGGATTCATAAAATTTGGATCTCGAGTGGATCTCTATCTACCCATTGAAAGTAAAATAAATATTAAATTGAATGATGTAGTCAAAGGAGCAGTAACTGTAATTTCTGAAAAAAGTTAGTTTAATAACTTGTTTAATCTATTCTCCAACACAGCTATTTTCGATAAAGCATCATTTTTTTTCTTTAATTCATTTTGAATAATTGATTCAGGTGCATTATTTGTAAAATTTTTATTTGAAAGTTTGATATTCACAGATTTTAAAAATCCCTTTTGATAATCTAGATCATTTTGAATCTTTGAAATTTCATCTTGAAGATTAATTTTCTTTTTGTGGGGAATCGAATAAATATTTGATTTTACTCTAAAAGATAGTGATTTTTCATCTTCAGAAGATTTATATTCGATTCTCTCAATATTGCAAAGCTTTGATATTACTGAGTCATATATATTTGAAAATTTTTCGTTATTTATTACCGATAAATTAAGAGACTCATTGAAAGAGATCTGATACTTTTTTCTAAAATTTCTAATCCCAGAAATAATACTTTGAAGATTTTGAAAATCTTCTAAAATGTTATGATTTATATTTTTTTCCTCATCAGGCCATTTTGAAATTACAATTGGATTATTTGATCTATTTGAAATTAAATGCCATATTTCTTCAGTCATAAAAGGCATAAAGGGGTGTAAAATAATTAAATTCTTTTCAAAAATTTTTATCAGTGCATCGTAAGTTTTTAAATCAATGGGTTGACCATATTTTGGCTTAATGATTTCCAATAAAATTGAACAAAAATCATCCCACATCAACTTGTAAATTTTCATAAGAGCATCACTTATTCTGAATCTACTGAAATCTTCATTTATTTGCTTTAAAACATAATTGAATTTATTATTAAACCAATCCAAAGAAATATTACAGTAGTCAGGTTGGGAAATTTTAGAGACTTTCCATCCACTAATTAATCTAAACGAATTCCATAATTTATTAGAGAAAGATTTGCCTTGTTCGCATAAACCAGTATCGAATAACAAATCGTTTCCAGCAGCAGAGCTAAGCATTAGACCAACACGAACACCGTCAGCACTGTAATCTTTAATTAGTTTTAGAGAGTCGGGAGAATTCCCCAAAGATTTACTCATTTTTCTTCTTAGTTTATCACGAACAATTCCAGTAAAATATACATTTTTAAACGGCTTTTCATTTCTAAACTCATAACCAGCCATTATCATTCTTGAAACCCAAAAAAAGATAATATCAGGACCGGTAACTAAATCATTTGTTGGATAATAATAATTAATTTCTGAATTGTTAGGATTATTAATACCATCAAAAACACTAATGGGCCATAGCCACGAAGAAAACCAAGTGTCTAGGACATCTTCATCCTGAAATATATCACTTATTTTAAACTTATTATTTTTTGTTTTTTTCTTTATCAGTATGTGAGCTAAATTGATATTTTCAGCAACAACATAATCTTTTCTGTCTTTTGAATAATAATAAACCGGTATCTGATGGCCCCAATACAATTGTCTGGAAATATTCCAGTCTCTTATATTTTCCATCCAGTTTCTAAAAGTATTATTAAATTTTTTTGGAAAGAATTTAATTTCATTTGAATTTAACACCGAATTAATTGCAGGTTTTACTAAATGTTCCATTTTTAAAAACCACTGATTACTAAATTTTGGCTCAATTACAGCTCCTGTTCTCTCACTGATACCGACATTATGTATAATTTCTTTAGATTTTACGTACAAACCTAATGCATCAAGTTCTTTAATGATTTTTTTTCTAGCAATATATCTGTCGAGTCCTTCGTAGTGTAAACATTTCTGGTTTAGTGTAGCATCATCATTTAAAATATCAATAAATTCCAATTTATGTTTTTCACCCAGTAGCTTATCATTAGTGTCATGAGCTGGGGTAACTTTCAAACACCCTGTCCCATAATCAATATCAACATACTCATCACTTATGATAGGGACTTTCCTATTAACGATTGGTACAATAGCCATTTTACCGATCAAATCTTTGTATCTTTCATCAGATGGATTAACACAAACTGCAGAATCACCTAAAATTGTTTCTGGTCTTGTGGTTGCAATGGTTAATTTTTGACTTGATCCATCAATACTGTAATTAATGAAATATAATTTACCATTCTTTTCGACAAAATTAACTTCCTCGTCTGAGAGAGTTGTTTTCGCTTGAGGGTCCCAATTTACCATTCTATAGCCCCTGTATATAAAACCTTTGTTAAATAAATCAATAAAAACCTTATTTACAGAACTGTTCATGTTTTCATCAAGAGTAAACTTTGTCCTATTCCAATCACATGAGCAACCAATTTGTTTTAGTTGATCTAAAATTATGTTTCCATATTGTTTTTTCCACTCCCAAGCATGATTTAGAAACTCATCCCTAGAAATATCTTCTTTGTTAATTCCTTTACTTTTTAAATTCTCCACTACTTTTGCTTCCGTTGCAATTGAGGCATGGTCAGTACCTGGTACCCAACATGCATTCTTTCCCAACAGTCTTGCTCTTCTTACTAAAATATCCTGAATTGTATTATTTAACATATGCCCCATATGTAAAACACCTGTAATGTTTGGAGGAGGAATTACAATTGTGTAAGGTTCTCTCTTGTCAGGTTTAGATGAAAAAAAATTATTTTCGGTCCAGTAGGAATTCCATTTTTTCTCAATTTTTAAATGATTATATTTTGAGGGGATTTTCATTTAATTTAATTAATGATACTAAAATACTCATATTTCTTAATCTGACTAATTATAATTATATTTATATGCTTAAAAAATTTATTTAAAATGAAAAAAATATTTGCCTTTGTTTTTATGCTTTTTGTAACAGTCAACGTAAATTCACAAATCAAAAAAGCGATAATCGAATTTAATCAAACTACTATTGATTATGGCACCATTGAAAAGGGATCAAATGGAGTAAGAGAATTTGTTTTTAAAAATACTGGAGACGGTCCACTTTTGATAACAAATGTAAAATCAACGTGTGGATGTACCATACCTAAAAAACCTCAAAAGCCAATTTTACCTGGTGAAAGTGAAGTAATACAAGTAAAATATGATACCAAAAGAGTTGGTAAAATTTCTAAATCAATTATAGTAAGTTCTAATGCATCTAATTCCAGTGTTATTTTAAAAATAACAGGAAATGTAATAGCCTCAAAAAATATTATTGGTACAGAAAATAAACCAAAAAGTATAGTTGAAGAAATCAACTAACTAATCCAAAATCCTATTGATAAATGCCAAAAATTTCAGCCAAGGGGAAAAGAATGCCTCAATCCCCAATAAGAAAATTAGCTCCCTATGCTGATAGTGCGAAAAATTTAGGTAAAAAAGTATATCATCTTAACATTGGACAACCAGATATACACACTCCTGTAAATGCTATTAATGCAATAAAAAACCTAAATATGAAGGTTCTTGCCTATTCCAAATCTGAAGGTGAAACTGAATTGAGATTAAAAATAGCAGAATATTACAGAAAAATTGGTATTGGAATATTTGAAACCGAAATTATTGTAACTAATGGTGCTAGTGAGGCATTATTTTTCTCACTTGGAAGCGTAATGGATCCAGACGATGAAATTATTATCCCAGAGCCCTTTTATGCAAATTATAACGGTTTTTCTGCTGCAAATGGTATTAAAATAGTCCCAATTTTATCATCTATTGATGAAAATTTTGCTCTACCAAATATTTCAGAATTTGAAAAGCTCATAACAGCAAGAACAAGAGGAATTATGATATGTAATCCGAATAATCCAACCGGTTATGTATATTCTAGAGACGAAATTATAAGCTTAGTGAAACTCGTGAAAAAATATGATTTATTTCTTATAGCGGACGAGGTTTACAGAGAATTTACTTATGATAATTGTAAGCATACCTCTATTCTTGAATTTGATGAGATTAAAAAAAATGCAATAGTGATTGATTCTTTTTCTAAGAGATATAGTATGTGTGGGGCAAGAATTGGATGTGTGATTTCAAAAAATAATGAATTTATTAAAACTGTACTTAAATTCGCTCAAGCCCGCCTTTCACCCCCTACCGTCGCCCAAATAGCAAGCATTGCTGCACTTGACGAAGGGGATGAGTATTTTAAAAGAGTTATTGGGGAGTATGATAAGCGAAGGAAAATGTTAATTTCAGAATTAAAAAAAATAAAGGGTGTAAAGGTTTCAGAGCCTAAAGGTGCTTTTTACTGTGTCTTAGAATTACCCGTTAAAAACTCTGAAGACTTTGCCAAGTGGTTACTTGAAGAATTTGATATTGACAATGAGACAGTTATGATTGCGCCAGCAGCTGGCTTTTATTCTACAAAAAGACTGGGTTTAAATCAAGTTAGAATTGCGTATGTGCTGAATGAGATAGATCTTAAAAAATCAATTAAAATAATCAAGAAAGGATTAACAGAATATTGTAAGAATGAATTTTAAATTTAATTACTCACTGCTTAATCATAACTCCTTTTCAATTGATGTAAAAGCAAAAAAATTTATTGAGGTTAAAAGCACAGAAGAACTTAAAGAGGTATTATCAATTTCTGGTGATGAAAATAAATTGATCATTGGTGAAGGTAGTAATATTTTATTTACTAAAAATTTTGAGGGGCTAGTTATACACTTAAACATTGGAGGAATTGTTATAAATAAAATTGATAATGATTATAGAATTGTGACTGCTGGTGCTGGAGAAAATTGGCATGATTTAGTGGTTTATTGTTTGAAAAATGGTCTTGGGGGAATTGAAAATTTATCACTCATTCCTGGAAGTGTTGGGGCAGCTCCAATTCAAAATATTGGAGCATATGGTGTTGAACTCAAAGATGTTTTTGTGTCTTGTGAAGTGCTGGATAAAAGAACAATGGAATTAGAAAATTATATGCTTGATGATTGTAGTTTTGGATACAGGGACTCAATATTTAAAAAAAATAAAAATCTTATTATAACCTCATTAAAGCTTAAATTAAAAATCAAAAATCATAATATCATTTCAGATTATGTTGATATTAAAAAAGAACTAATTAGATTAAATATAGATAAACCTACTATAAATGACATTTCAAATGTAGTTTGTAAAATTAGAAAAGCTAAACTTCCAAATCCAAAAATAATCGGAAATGCAGGTAGTTTTTTTAAAAATCCAATAATAAACTCTGAAAAATTAGACAGACTCAAGAAAAAATATAAAGACGTTCCAGCATTTAAATTAAAAGAAAATAAATATAAAATACCAGCAGCATGGTTAATAGAAACTGCAGGTTTTAAAGGTAAAAATTATGGAAACTTCGGAGTGCATCAAAATCAACCTCTTGTACTTGTTAATTATGGAAATGCAAAGGGTAAAGATATTTATAAACTATCAATATCAATATCAAAAATCATAGTCAAAATTTTTGATATAAAACTTGAAGCTGAAGTTAATATTATTTAATAAATTTGAAATTATGTTAGTTCCTGTTGTTGTTACGATCTTGGTTTTAAGTTTATGCTTACTAGGTATTGGTATTAAAATTTGGGCAAAAAAAGATGGTGAGTTTTCAGGGACATGCGCGAGCCAAAACCCATATTTAAATCAGAGTGGTGATAATTGCAGTTTCTGTGGTAAGTCTCCTGAGCAATTCAAAGAGTGCAATGGTGAAAAAAAAATGGAGATTTAAATCTAAATTAAACTTTAATATATTAAACAAACTTGGTCCGGGATTACTATTTGCTGGTACTGCAATAGGTGTTTCCCACTTAGTTCAATCTACAAAAGCTGGCGCGGAGTTTGGATTTGGTTTGATATGGGCGTTAATGATGGCCATAATTTTAAAATATCCGTTTTTTAGATATGCCTCTCAGTACACCGCAATAACAGGTAAAACTATATTGCATGGGTATAAAAAACTGCACCCTATATTTCCAATTATTTTCTTTTATATTACAATATGTACAATGTTTACTATACAAACAGCTGTAACAATTGTTACAGCTGGAATAGCCAACTCAATTTTTGTAAACCTATTTTCTGTTGAGATTTGGACATTAATAATAATGATATTATCATTTTGTCTATTAATATTTGGAAGATACGCCTTGCTTGACAAGCTAATGAAATTTCTTATACTTCTTCTTGCAATTAGTACAATTTTATCTTTCTTAATCGCAGCTGAAAACTATAGTGATCCTATAGACTTGAAGCAGATATTTCCTACAAACCCATCATCAATAATATTTTTAATTGCTTTTATGGGATGGATGCCGGCTCCACTGGATGTATCTGTTTGGAATTCTCTTTGGACAATCGAAAAACAAAAACAAATTAAAAAGTATTCAATTAGAAATGCTTTATTTGATTTTAAAATTGGTTATTTTGGAACAGGCATATTAGGAATCTGTTTCATTGGGATTGGTTATTTTACAATGTTCAATTCAAATATAATTCTAAGCGAATCTGCATCTATTTTCTCCGATCAATTAATCAGCATTTATACAAAAAGTTTAGGGGATTGGTCATACTATATAATTGCATTTGCAGCATTTAGTACAATGTTAAGTACAACAATTACCGCCCTTGATGCATCACCAAGATCGATGGCTTTAACTTTAGAATTAATCTTTGGAAAAAAACTAAATTACGGATATCTTTTTTGGCTAATTCTTTTATCTGCTGGCACAGTTATTATTTTTTTTACACTATCATCTAAAATGGGATTATTGATAAAAATAGCAACTATATTATCTTTTTTGACAGCACCTTTTTTTGCTATATTGAATTATTGTCTCATTCTATCAAAAGATATTACGGATAAGTATAAACCGTCAAAAAGGATGAAAATATTAAGTATTTTTGGAATCTTCTATTTAATTGGATTTTCGGTATTCTTTTTGATAAAAGGTTTTTAAGATTATAATTTTAGTTTTTATATTTACACATATCAAATTAATCTAAATTGTCACAGAATTTAAATAACATTGATACCGATTTTTATTCAATAGAAATTCCTGAAACCGAATCTGTTATTAAAGAGCAGACTGAATGGTTTAAAGTTGATTTACCAAAAAAAATAATCAAGCACAAAAAAAAACCAGATTGGTTAAGGGTAAAGCTACCAATTGGTCCAAAATATACCAAGTTGAGAAAACTGGTTGAGGATAACAATCTAAATACTATATGTACCTCTGGAAGCTGTCCCAATATGGGTGAATGTTGGGGTGAAGGTACTGCAACTTTTATGATTCTAGGTAATATATGTACGAGGTCATGCAAATTTTGCGGTGTGAAAACTGGAAGACCATTGCCCGTTGATTGGAATGAGGCAGAAAAAGTTGCTAATAGCATTAAAATTATGAATTTAAAACATGCTGTGTTGACCAGTGTCGACAGAGATGATTTAAAAGACGATATGGGTAGTAAATTTTGGGTAGAAACTGTAAAAAAAATAAGAGAACTAAATCCTGGTATCACTATCGAAACATTAATACCTGATTTTCAGGGTATAAATGAACATATTGATAGGCTTATCGATGTAAAGCCTGAAGTTATATCCCATAATATTGAAACCACAAGAAGACTTACTAAAGAGGTTCGGGTACAAGCCAAGTATGACAGAAGTTTACAGGTTTTGAGATATATGAAAGATAGAGGACAAAGAAGAACAAAATCAGGGATAATGCTTGGCCTTGGTGAGACAAAAGAAGAGGTAATTGAAACAATACATGATTTAAAAGATGCTCGTGTAGACATTGTAACAATTGGACAATATCTTCAGCCTAGCAAAAAGCACTTACAAGTTCAAAGATTTGTAACTCCAGACGAATTTAATGAATATAAAGAAATTGGTAATCAATTAGGCTTCAAACATTTTGAAAGTAGTGCCCTGGTGAGATCATCCTACAGAGCTAGAAAGCACGTCAATTAATGATTTGCTTTATTGAATCAACAAATTCGCCCGATTTTTCCAAAGATGTTTTTATTTGCAAGTAATAAATATTATCAATATTATATTCAATTAATTTACTAAAATCCTTTTCTGTTGTTATAACATCTTTGTTTGTAAACTTTTTAATATCGGTTTTAGTGTAATTGTGATGATCAGGATATTTAAAATGATTAAAATTTAGGCCTTCATTTTTCAAAAAATTTATAAAATGTGATGGATTAGCTATCCCTGTTACAACGTTAAGATCTTTTTCTTTAAACTCAGATATTTTATTTTTTGACTTTTTTGAAAATAAATAAACAGGATAAATTATTGAACTAAAAAAAAGCTTTTGGTGCTTCTTCAATCTTAACATATTTTTAATTTTTATTTTTTCTTTGTCCCTTAAATCTTTTGGGCATTTTGTAACAATAACACAATTTGCTCTTTTTGAGCCATATTTTGACTCTCTCAAACTACCCGTTGGTATCAAATAATCATTACAGTATAAATTATTATACTCTGTTAATAAGACAGAGTACGAAGGTATTATCTTTCTATGCTGAAAAGCATCATCTAGTAAAATTAGATTACAGCCCTGTGAAACAAGATTTTCTATTCCTCTCTTTCTGTTGATATCAACAGCAACTTTTATATTTGAAAATTTTAAAAAGTATTGAAAAGGTTCATCCCCAATAGTTTTAGCATTATCATTTTTTGAAGCTAAAATAAAACCACTTGTTTTTCTTTTATATCCTCTACTCAAAACCCCTATTTTGTATCGCTTAGAAAATTTTTCAATTAAAAACTCAACCATTGGTGTTTT
>MDTD01108836.1_pt1 | contig 11913 bp, 9 predicted proteins | sample 811221 | NCBI WGS metagenome assembly MDTD01 (sample SAMN05326646, study PRJNA326480) | marine metagenome | isolation source: seawater | place: Pacific Ocean: South West | collected 2011 | reverse complement strand
GCCAGGTCCACTAAAGCCATTACCGCATATCTGCCTTTAGATGTTAGTCTCATAAAACCTTAATTTTAAAGGATATATATAAACCTGACTAAAATAGTCAAGTATCATAGATAAAAAAAAAACTAACATATTGTCACTCACTTATGATAAACCTAATTTTTTTTTGAGAATGATAATCAGTAACAATTATGGACAATAAAATTCTAGAAATATTTATTCCAGGTCCTGCAGGAAGACTAGAGGCTAAATATTATAAAAGTAAAAAAAGTACCTCGCCCATTGCCTTAGTTTTACAACCCCACCCACAGTATGGTGGGACTATGAATAATAAAATAGTTGTTGAGACTTTCCATACATTTATGGAAAATGATTTTTCAGTTTGTAGAGTAAATTTTAGAGGTGTTGGAAAAAGTGATGGTGAGTTTGACAATGGACAAGGTGAACTTGCTGATGCGGCAGCTGCTTTAGATTGGTTAGAAAGAGAAAATTTTGATAATTCACAATGCTGGGTATCAGGATTTTCTTTTGGTTCTTTAATTGCAATGCAATTGTTAATGAGAAGACCAGAAATTAATAGATTCATAGCAATATCTCCTCAGCCAAATGTTTATGATTTTTCTTTTCTTTCTCCGTGTCCTACTTCTGGTCTAATGGTTTATGGTAAAAAAGATGAATTAGTCCCATTAGAGTACATTAATGAAATTAATAAAAGATTAAGTTCTCAAAAAGGAATTAAAGTTGAATTTGAAACGATAGCTGATGCAAATCATTTTTTTTCTAAAAATGAAACTGATCTTGTAAAAGTATTAAATAAATATATTAAAAAAGAAACAGCTTTATACTAATAGTTTTCTGCCAAGATACCTCCTGTTAAAAAATCTTTACATCTAGTCGTGCTTGGAAATGATATTGGTAAACCTTGTATTGATCTGATTGCCAAATAAGCAAATGCTTGTGACTCAATAAAATCACCATCTATTCCGTATATTTCAATTGGATTGATTTGAAGATCTTTAAAATTTTCTTTTATTCTTTCAATTAAATACTCATTTTTCCTTCCTCCACCACAAACTAACCAATTATTCCTTAAATTTTTATCTTTATGATTAATAAAATTTATACCTTCTGAAATAAGTTTTGCTGTAAAACTTGTAACAGTTGCAGCACCATCTTCTAAAGAAAGTCCTTTTGCAAAAAAAATATCAAAATCTTTTATGTCTAAAGACTTTTCATAATTATGACTAAATGAAAAATTTTCTAAAGCTTGATTAAGAATTAATTTATCAATTTTTCCTGTTCTTGCTAATGATCCTTTTATATCAAAAGTTTTTTTTGAATTTTTTCTAACCCATTCGTCAATTAAACAATTTCCTGGACCAATGTCGTATGCATAAATTTTATCTTTTTTCCAAAGTTTTTTTTCATCAACTGTTTTAGTTATATTTGCAATTCCGCCAATATTAAGAATATTGATTGGAAATTGTAATTTGAATTTTTTATTAATACTATTTGCAATAACGTTATGAAAAATTGGAGCTAACGGAGCACCTTGTCCACCATTCTCAACATCATTTTTTCTAAAGTCATAAATAACCTTTTTTTTAGTCAATTGGGACAGAAGATTTCCATCACCTAATTGTTTAGATAATCTTTTTGCTGGATTGTGAAATATAGTTTGTCCATGGAAGCCTATTAAATCAACAGTTGATTCTGACATTTTAAAAGTTTTATTTACAACATCGGCGTGAAATAAAGTGATTTCTCTCTCAAGAGCTTTAATTTCTGCTGAGTAATTTAACAAATCTTCAATATTAAAAATTTTTTCCCTAGTTTTCAGTATTTTTTGGACCAACTCATCGTCATATTTGAAATATCTATCAATAATTGATGAATATTCATTATGACCGTCCGACTTAATTATGGAAACATCTACTCCATCTAAAGAGGTTCCACTCATAAGGCCTAATGCTGTATAAATTTTTCCCATTCTTATTTTTTTTTATTAAATATTGTATATTGTGGAATTATAAGCTTATGAATAAATTTTTAAAAGAATTTAAAGATAGAGGATATTTTTATCAATGTACGAACGAAAATGAGCTATCAGAGCTTTTAAATAGAAAAAAAATTAAAGCTTATATTGGGTTTGACTGTACAGCTGAAAGTCTTCACGTTGGAAGTCTACTTCAAATTATGTGTTTAAGATTACTTCAGCATCATGGACATCAGCCAATCGTGTTATTGGGTGGTGGTACTACAAGAATAGGTGATCCGTCTGGAAAAGACAAAACACGCAAAATATTGTTAGAAAAAGATATTGAAAAAAATTCAATGAATATTCAAAAAATTTTGAAAAAATTTTTAAATACAAATAACAAACAAACTAAGCCTATATTTGTAAATAATTATAAATGGCTTAAAAATTTAAATTATATTTCATTTTTAAGAGAAATAGGGAAACATTTCACTATCAACAAAATGCTTACATTCGAGAGTGTTAAAACTAGGTTGGAAAGAGAACAGTCTCTAAGCTACATGGAATTTAATTATATGATTTTGCAAGCTTATGATTTTTTGGAATTAAACAAAAAAGAAAACTGTTTTCTTCAAATAGGTGGATCTGATCAATGGGGAAATATAGTTAATGGAGTTGAACTTATTAAAAGATATTCAAACAAAGAGGCATTTGGTTTGACTACACCTTTGATTACATTGGCATCAGGAGCTAAAATGGGAAAAACATCAGATGGGGCAATCTGGTTAGATGAAAAATTTTTATCTTCTTACGATTATTGGCAATTTTGGAGAAATACTGATGATAGGGATGTAATTAAGTTTTTAAAATTTTTTACTGATGAAAAAATTAAAGATATCAATAATTACAATGTAGAAGATATCAACAGTTTAAAAGTATTACTCGCAAACAAAACAACAGAAATGCTTCATGGAAAAGAAAAAGCTCAAAAGGCAGAAAAAATTGCAAAAGAGACATTTTCTGACAACTCAAAAGGATCGAATTTGCCATCAATAAATCTTAAAAGATCTTCTTTAAAAGAAAGTATGAACATTGTTGATTTAGTTATTATTTCAAAATTTGAAAATTCAAAAAGTGAGGTAAGAAGGTTGATAAAAGGAAAAGCAATTAAAATTAATAATGAGATAGTTGAAGATGAAAAATTTAAAATTACTACTAAAAATTTTGAAGAAAACTTCCTTAAACTTTCTGTTGGAAAAAAAAGACACATCAAAATTGAATTAGTCTAATTTCTTTTAATTTTTTCTAATGTCCTTGTTATAAATCTTGGGGTTAGTGTTTTGATAGGATTGACAGATGTTTCTAATTTTTTTGGTGGACCTTTAATTTTAAAACTTACACCAAAAACACCTTCTCCAGTTTTTTTTCCAACTAATATATCTCCTAAAAACGGAATAGATCCAATAGTTTTATTTAGAGTAGTTGCCGGAACCAAAGTGCCCCTTAAACTAATTAATTTATTTTTTTCGATATATCCACTCATTAAAATTGATATAGCTGGTCCAATAGCATAAATTTCTTCAATAGTCATAATCTGATCCTTATTTTCAAAATTCATTTCAAATTCATTAAATCTTATTCCCTCTCCCGACAATAAATCAGCTATTCCTTGTAAAGAGGCAAGTGTAAGTAGTTTTGTTAAGGCTGGAAGTTCTTTAAGTTTAAAATTATAAATTTTCAAAGTTGAATTAGAAACATCATTCTTTTTTACAGAGTAAAAATCTAGTGACCCTTCATTAAATCCCTTAATGAATTTATACCTATCAACAAGAGGTTTGGCATTTTCTGAAAATAATGTTGTAATTATTCTGTTATTATTTGACTCAACAGTAAATCTAATTTTGGATTCGTTTGAAAATCTTGATACTAATTTTGCTTGATTAATAACTCCTTTTTTAAAGTTTAAAAATCCCTTTAAATTTTTTAAAAAATTATCTTTATCAAGATAAACTTTTTTAATATTTAGATCTACACTTAAACTTTTATTAAAAATATTTTGCTTTGTGTCGTCTGAAAATAATAGATCATCAATAATTTTATTTAAATTTAATATTTCACCATTTATTAAATAACTTTTACTTTTACGGATGATTGATATATTATTCTTAATGCCATCGATGTCTAAATAATTTAAATCTATTTTTTTGAATTTATTAAAGGTTAAGTTGTTTCCTAGAGATAAATCTTTAATAAATATTTTATTATCTTTTTCATTTAATAAAATTTCATCAAAATAAAAATTATTTTTAATATCCTTACTTCCTTTAATATTAATATTAAGAATTGATTTATTCTCTTTTTGGTAATTTAAATTATTTAAACTAAATTTACTTTCTAATACTTCAAGAGATGTGTCAAAAAAAATTTTGTTCTTTTTCCTAAAGATTTTATATTTTATTTTTTCATCCTTTTCTAAGGAAATATAACCTGATCCCCCAATACTAAATTCATTATTTTGAAAATTTATTTGTAATTGATGATTTTTAAACCTTATTTCTTTTTTTGATTTTGGAAAAAATTCCGATAAATCCTGATTTAGAACCATCAAATTTTTTAATGAAATATTAGAATTTATTTTAAAATTATCAATTTTAAATTTTTTATTTATTTCAAATGTAAATTCATTTTCAGACTCAAATATTATATTATCCAGTTCCATAAAAGAAAAAATTGTTCCAAACAAAACTTTTATATCTTTATTATTTAAAGTTAATTCATCATTATTTAAATTGCCTGATACCAAAAATTTATCATCAATTTTTTCAATTTTTGAACTTGGAAATGATAAGTTTTTACCATTCATTAATAACGAGAGCTTATCAAATTCAATCTTATTATTATTAAGAGAAAAGTTTGAGTCTATTTTAGATAAATTATAATTTTTTAAAAAATCAACTTTTCCCTCTTTTAAAACACCTTCAATTAAAAAATCTTTTTTAATATTTCCAGTTTCGTCAAATTCAATTTTTATTTCAGCAATTATAAAACCTTTTTTTACAAGTTTTTGTAAAATAAAAAATTTTGGATCATTTGTAAGTAATCTTATAAATGTTATCAAATTATTTACCTGTATGGATTTAGTTGATATATCCAGTTGATTTAAAGAAAATCGATTACCCAATAATGATTTAATTGATATTGCTGATTTAATTGACTCTAGTTGAATTTTCTCATTTTTATATATCAAATTTGTACCAATAGTTTTTACTAAAAATCTTAAATTGAAAGGATCTAATAATATATTTACATCATTTAATTCAATATTTAGATCATTGTTAATATTTTTTATTTCACTTGATATTTGATTATTCAATCTATTTGTTTTAATACCTATTGTGCTTAAATATGTTGTTAATAATCCAATTATAACCAATATTGTTAGAACAAGTTTATAAATAGTTTTAATCATTAAAATTTATACAATGAACTTTCTAGAAAATTATCAATTTCACCATCCAAAACTTTCTCTGGACTTGTGCTTTCATAATTTGTTCTATTATCTTTAACCAATCTATATGGTTGCAGTACATAAGATCTTATTTGGTGACCCCATCCAATATCAGACTTTAACTCCTCATTATTTTGATTTTGCTCCTCTTTTTTTTTTATTTCAAAATCGTAAAGTCTAGCTTTAAGCATATTCATGCATGTTTCTTTATTTTTATGTTGTGATCTTTCGTTTTGACATTGTACTACAATTTTAGATGGTAAATGAGTTATTCTAACTGCACTGTCTGTTGTGTTTACGTGTTGTCCTCCTGCCCCACTTGAACGATAAGTGTCAACTCTAATATCTTTGTCTAAAATTTCCACATTAATATTTTCATCAACCACAGGATATACCCAAATGCTAGCAAAGCTAGTGTGCCTCCTGGCACCTGAGTCAAATGGAGATATTCTTACAAGTCTATGAATACCAGATTCTTTTTTTAACCAACCAAATACATAGTCACCGTCTATTCTAATTGTTGATGATTTTATACCAGCTTCGTCACCTTTATGTTCACTTATAAGATGGTATTTAAATTTTTTTTTGTCAGACCATTTGATGTACATTCTTCTCAACATATCTGCCCAATCTTGACTTTCTGTGCCTCCAGCTCCAGCATGAATTTCTATATAACAATCAAGAGGATCAGCTTCATTTGATAAAAAACATTTAATTTCATTTTTTTTTACAGAAACTCTTAAATCTTTCATGTCTTGAAAAATTTCACTCAAAATATTATTGTTACCCTCCTCTAAAGCTAAATTATAAAGATCTTCAAGATCATTTAAACCTTCGACAGAGCTGTTGTGTGAATTTATTAAACTCTCAAAAAATTTTTTTTCTTTTATGATTTTTTTAGATAATTTTTTATCATGCCAAAAATTTTTATTAAGCATTCTTTTGTTATAATCATCTAATTTTGTGTAAATATCATTTTTTTCAAAGATACTCCTTAACTCTTTGATTTGTTCTACTGATTTCTTTTTTGAAATTTAAAAATTTATCTTCCATTAATAAAACCTTAATACATTATTTGTGTCTAATCTATTGTTATCTGAGTATAAAACACTCCCATCAACTACATTTTTACTTTTGTATGCCTCTATGATCATATTTTTTGAAGTAAATTTTGCTTTTTCTCCTGTAACTGGATCAACAACCATCATAGTGATATCGGACGGTACTTTAAAAGGCCTTGCATCAGATTTTTTTATTGCTTTTTTTATAAAATCCTCAAAAATTGGTAAAGCTGCTTTTGAACCAGTTTCGTATTTTCCAAGTGATTTGGGATTATCCATTCCCACATAAACACCAATTACTAAATTTGATGTAAAACCAATAAACCAAGCATCTGTATTATCATTTGTAGTTCCAGTTTTTCCTGCAATATTAAGATTAAGTTTTTTCAATTTTTTTCCTGTGCCTCTATCAATTACTCCCTCTAAAATAGATGTTACCTGATAAGCTGTTTGCGGTGATAAAACTTGTTTATAATTATCTTTAATTTTTGGATATGCTTTTCCAGTAAAAGAAATTTTATCACAATCATCACATTTTCTATTTTCATTATTAATAATCGTATTGCCTTCACTATCCTGAATTCTGTCAATAAGAATAGGTTTGATTAGTTTTCCGCCATTTACAAATGAAGAATAGGCTGAAGTCAAACTTAACAAATTTGTTTCTCCTGATCCAAGTGAAATAGATAATAATGGCTCAGGATCCTTATAAATGTTAAGTAATTTTGAAAATTTTGTAATTTTATCTGTGCCTAAACTTTGAGCAATTCTTACTGTCATAAGGTTTCTTGATTTTTCTAATCCCACTCTTAATGTAGATAGTCCATAAAATTTCTTTCCATAATTTTCTGGTTTCCATTTTTTTAAATCGACACCTTGATCTAGAACTAATGGTGCATCAAGCACTAAGGAGGAAGGTGTATATTGATTTTCTAATGCCAGCGCGTAAATAAATGGTTTAAATGCTGATCCTGGTTGTCTTAATGCTTGTGATACCCTATTAAATTCACTATTTTTAAAACTAAAACCTCCACTTAAAGCCAACACACGTCCAGTATATGGATCGATAACTACAATTCCACCATTAATTTTTGGTAATTGTTCTAAGCTAAAAAAATTATCGTTTAAGTTTTTAACATATATAATGTCACCAACATTTAATAAATCTTCAAATTTTTTTTTTGTCCAAGATATATCATTGAGTCTTATAATGCCCTCAAAATTTTTTTTAGTTTCAATTATAGCACTTAATTTATCAACTTTTTTAACTATAGCTAAGTCCCAGCCTATAGATTTTTCTAATTTAAATTTTTTTTCGATATTTTTTGACCAGTTTTTTTTATAAATAATATTTGTTAATGGACCACGCCATCCTTTTCTTTTGTCATATGAAATCAATCCATCTCTTAAAGACTTAGTTGCAATTTTTTGTAATTTTAAATTTATTGGTGTGTTTATATTATATCCTTGCTTATAAACTTTTTCATAAGTTAATTTTTCAATTATATTTTTCCTTACATCTTCAATATAATATTGAGCATCCTCTAAAAAAATTTTTTTGGTTTTTTTTAAATTTATAGATTGATTTTTATATTCCTCATATTTTTCTTGATCTAAAAATTTATTTTCTAATAGATTTTTTAAAACTAAATCTCTTCTAAATTTTGCTAATTCAATATTTTGATAAGGGTTATATTTACTGGGTGCTTTTGGTAAAGCTGCTAAAAGTGCAGACTCTGCATAATTTAATTCTTTAATTGATTTGTCAAAATATTCTAAACTAGCTGCAGCTACTCCATAAGCACCACTACCCAAATAAATTTGATTTAAATAAAGTTCTAAAATTCTTTCTTTAGATAGTGCTCTCTCAATTCTAAATGCTAGAATAGCTTCTTTAATTTTTCTGTTTAAGCTAACCTCATTAGTAAGCAAAAAATTTTTTGCAACTTGTTGCGTTATTGTAGATGCCCCTTCAAGCCTTTTTGAAGTCATTATATTCTTTATGTTATTTATGATTGCTCTTAAAACACCTTTTGCATCAACTCCAGGGTGAGAAAAAAAATTTTTATCTTCGGCAGATAGAAAAGAATTAACTACATTGTTAGGTATCGCGCTATAGGGTACAAAAATCCTTTTTTCTTTAGAAAAATCTGCAACTAAATCTCCATTTCCTGCATACATTTTACTAGAAACAGGAGGTTTATAATTTTTTAAAAATTTATAATCTGGAATATTATTTGAAAAAGTCCATAAAATAGTGAAAATTAATATCGAGGATATTAAAATAAAACTTGAAATACCTATTAAAATTTTTTTAAAAAAACTACTCATTTTGATATCATTATATATTGGAATTTGTTAAAGATAAGGCATATGAGACAAAATTTAAAAAATAAAAGATCAAAAAATTAAAATGAAACAATTAATCACAAAATTATGGATAAAAATTTATATATTGATGCATCGCATCCTAATGAAATTAGAGTTGTACTTAAGTCAAATGATAAAATTGAAGATTACGAGTACGAAGGTTTAAAGAATAATTTAATAAAAAATAATATTTACCTTGGTAAGGTAAGTCGTATTGAACCCTCTTTACAAGCTGCATTTGTTGATTTTGGAAGAGAAAGACACGGTTTTTTATCCTTCAATGATATTCAGTCTGATTATTACCAGATTCCTAAAAGCGATTTAGAGAATATCAAGCAAGAGGAAGAAAAAGAAAGGGAAAAATTATTAAAAGAAGTAGAGGCAAAAGAAGATGAGAATCTCGCTGAAGGTAAGTTAGAAGTTGATGACCCTATCGAAATAAAAAAAGATGAAGTTGAACAAAAAGAGTTGTCAGATCTAGATAAAGATCAAAAAAATCAAAATAAATTTAAATTTAAAAGATATAAGATTCAAGAAGTAATTAAACCAAATCAGGTAATTCTTGTTCAAGTAATCAAAGATGAGCGAGGGCAAAAAGGTGCTGCTCTAAGTACATTTATTTCAATAGCTGGTAAGTATATTGTTTTAATGCCTAATACTCCCAAAGGAGGAGGAATTTCCCGGAAAATTTTCAATCCAGTAGATAGAAAAAAAATAAGATCGATATTGAATGAAATAGAAATCCCTAAAGAAATGGGACTAATTGTGAGAACTGCTGGTAGTAATAAAACTAAAAATGAGATTAGTTCAGATTTAGAATCGTTAATTAAAACTTGGAACCAAATTAAAGATAACGCAATTAACTCAATTGCTCCATCTTTAATACATCAAGAAAGCGAAATTATTAAAAGAACTTTAAGAGATATATATGATGAAAACACAAAAAGTATTATTGTGGAAGGTAATGAAGGATATAAAAAAGCTCAAAATTTTATGAAAATGATGATGCCGTCTCATGTAAAAAAAATAAAAAAATATAGAGGTAAGACTCCGTTGTTTATTGAGGAAGGAATTGAACAAAAATTAAATCAAATATTCGAGTCTGAAATAAAATTAAGTTCGGGAGGTTATTTAGTAATAAATCCAACCGAGGCTTTGGTATCAATTGATATAAATTCTGGTAGTTCAATTAAACAAAAAAACGTTGAAAATACTGCTTTGGATACAAATTTAGAAGCCGCAGAGGAAATAGCTAGACAAATAAAAATCAGAGATCTTTCAGGGCTAATCATAATAGATTTTATAGATATGCTAAGTTACGGAAATAGAAGATCTGTTGAGAGAAGGCTTAAAGAGAAATGTAGAGCAGACAGAGCTAGAATTCAGATTGGTAGAATAAGTAATTTTGGATTACTGGAAATGTCTAGGCAAAGATTAAGAGAAAGTGCAGTCAAGTGGAAAGTAGAACTTACAGACGAGTCTTTTGCTCAAAAGTTATTAAAATTAGTTGAATTAAAAGCAGTAATGAATAAATCAAAATTTGTTGAATTGAAAGTTTGTAAAAAGATATCAGATTTTCTTAAGGAAAATTTTGTTGAAGATTTAACTTATTTTGAAAATAAAAATAAAATAAAGCTTGATATTATTACAGATAATTCATTAATAATTCCAGAATACACAATTAGTTTTAAAAACAAATCAAAAAAAATTATAGAATCGGTAGAACATTTTGAAAATTTAAAGAATCTGGAACAATTAAAATCTGAAAAAAAAATAATTGAACTTAAAAATAATAAGAAGTTTAAAAGTAAAAAATCATTTAGGAAAAAAAAATTTTTTAAAAAAGCTAGATAATTCCTTTTTTTGGAGAAGAAGGTCTTCCCATAAGAGTTTTATTTATTCTACCTGATAAATAAGATTGTCTTCCAGCAATTACCGCGTTTTTAAAAGCTAAAGCCATATCAAAAGGTTTTTTTGCTTTTGCTATTGCTGTATTAACCAATACACCGTCACATCCCAATTCCATTGCAATTACTGCATCAGATGCTTGACCCAGACCAGCATCAATTATAAGGGGGAGTTTTGTTTGTGATCTTATTATTTTAATATTGACTTTATTTAGAATACCTAGGCCAGACCCAATAGGTGCAGCAAGCGGCATAATTGCGGATGCCCCAGCATTCTCTAATCTTTTGGCCATTAAAGGATCATCGTTGCAATAAACCATAACTTTAAATCCTTCTTTAGTTAAAATCTCAGTCGATTTAAGAGTTTCAATCATCTCAGGAAACAAATTTTTTTTATCTCCTAAAACTTCTAGTTTTACGAGTTTCCAGCCTCCTATCTCTCTAGCCAATCTAAGTGTTCTAAGTGCATCTTGAGAATTAAAACATCCAGCGGTATTTGGTAGATAAGTTATTTTTTTTGGATCAATGTAATCCATTAAAAGTGGTTTTCTTTTGTCACTGATATTTACTCTTCTTACAGCAACAGTAACTATATTTGCTCCTGATAGTTTGATTGCTTTGGCACACTCATTCATATTCTTATATTTGCCAGTTCCAACTATTAATCTAGAATTAAATTTTTTATTCGCTACAATCAATTTATCTGATATCAAATTTAACCACCTCCTATAAAATGTACGACTTCTATTTTATCACCTTTTTTTAAACGTATCTTATTTATTTTTTTTTTGTCTATTATTTCTCTATTTAATTCAATAGCTACTTTTTTAAGCGGAATTTTCAAAATTGTAACGAGATTTGATAGATTTGTTTTATCATCTAGAGTCTTGATCTTGCCATTTAACTTAATTTTTATTTTTTTTATTTTTTTCATCGTATATAAGAGCTGAATGAGTAATAAAATAATTATTATTAATGGTCCTAATATTAATCTATTAGGTGAAAGAGAACAATCTCAATATGGAAATAAAAGCTACAAATATTTAGAAGAAATATGCAATGATAAGTCAAAAGATCTAAAAATAGACTTAG
>MDTD01044272.1_pt1 | contig 11914 bp, 9 predicted proteins | sample 811221 | NCBI WGS metagenome assembly MDTD01 (sample SAMN05326646, study PRJNA326480) | marine metagenome | isolation source: seawater | place: Pacific Ocean: South West | collected 2011 | reverse complement strand
TGCGGCACAACTGGCTACATTTCCATTAGCTGTGTATTATTTTCATCAGTTTCCTAATTATTTTCTGCTTTCTAATCTCTTAATAGTGCCTTTGGGCATGGCGGGGGTATATTTGGGGTTACTGTTGCTTGTAGTAGCACCCGCGCCGCTTATAGCCTCTTTTGTAGGCAAAATTTTAGCACTTGTATTACACGCGGCTAATTATTCAGCCCAAAGTATCGAAGCTTTGCCTTTTTCTTATTCATCAGGTTTATATTTTAGTAAAGTAGCAGTAGTAATAGTTTACGGACTAATTCTCTCGGTTTTTATCTACCTAAAAACAAAAAAATACATACCCCTTGCCCTAGGTATCATCTGTTGCATTGGTTTGGCCGTTTTACATTTAGAACGGAACTACCGCACTGCACAAATTGACCAATTTACGGTATATAGTTTGCCTAATGGAAATACGGCTTTTAGTTATATTAAAAGTAATACTGCTGTGGTGTATACTGATAGTTTACTAACTGTTGAAAGCAAAACCTACCGACAAAAAATTGCTCCTCACTTATTACAAAGTAATGTTGGTTCAACTCAAAATATCCATAGCCTAACATTTAACGGGAATAATTTTAGTATAAACAACAAGGGCTTTATAGCTTTGCACAAGAAAAATATTTTGTGGCTGAGTGAGGCAAGCCAATTAAATATAATGGCCAATACCCAATGGGATGTGGTGATTGTAGACGGCGATCCAAAAATTAGCTTGAAACAATTGAGTGAAAGTATAGCCTGTAAGAAGGTGGTGCTTAGTACAAACAACAAAGCCTATAACCTGAAAAAATGGGTGGAAGAGGCGAAACAATTTGATAGTAATGTGTACGATATGAGCCGCAAAGGCGCATATCAACTAAATTTTATACCGCATGAGTGAAACATTGGTAAACTACCATACCGAAAATAGAATAGGGTATATTACCCTAAACAGACCTGAGAAACGCAATGCCTTGAATGCCGAGATGGTAACTGCTCTTAAAAACGCATTTACACAGGCTGAGAACGATGAAAACTGTAAAGTGATAGTGTTGCAAGCCAACGGCGAGGCTTTTTGTGCTGGGGCTGATTTGGCCTACTTACAACAACTGCAAAACAATACCTACGATGAGAATTTGCAAGATAGCCAACACCTAATGGGGTTGTTTTTGCAAATATACACCCACAAAAAAGCAGTAATTGGCAAAATACAAGGCCATGCACTAGCTGGCGGCTGCGGTTTAGCTACTTTGTGCGATATTAGTTTTAGCGTACCCGAAGCTAAATATGGCTATACCGAAGTAAAAATTGGTTTTGTGCCTGCCTTGGTAAAAGTGTTTTTGCTGCGCAAAATAGGGGAGGGCAAAGCCCGTGAACTTTTACTTACCGGTAAGATAATTACAGCAGAAGAAGCTAAAAACTTTGGCTTGATAAACTTTATCAGTACTAAAGAAACGATTGATAGCGAAGTGTTAGAGTTTGCTACTAAGTTGTGCAACGAGGCATCGGGGCAATCGATAGCATTGGTGAAGGAGATGATTGCCGAAGTGCAACACCTTAGTGTAGAAGATGGCTTGGAGTATGCCGCTCGAATGAATGCCAACGCCCGTGCTACCGACGATTGCAAAAGAGGGATAAACTCATTTTTAACTAAAGAAAAACTGACTTGGTAATGCAATTGGTAGATACACACACGCACTTATATGCTGAGGAGTTTGATGCCGACCGTGATGAAATGCTGCAAAGGGCTTTTAAAAATGGAGTAACAAAAATATTACTGCCCAATATTGATAGCACATCGTTGCAAGGCATGAAAAATCTTTGTGCCCGGTATCCTGATAATTGCTACCCTATGATGGGTTTGCACCCGTGCAGTGTGAAAGATGATGTTGAAACCGAATTGGCTTTAGTAGAGAAAGAACTGTTTAGCAACTACAAATACTACGGTGTAGGCGAAATGGGCTTGGATTTGTATTGGGATAAAACCTTTTACCCGCAACAAAAAACTGCCTTTATACAGCAAACAAAATGGTCTATTGAGCTAAACTTACCTTTGTCAATACATACCCGTGAGGCAACCGATGAGGCTATTGAATTACTTAGTATGCCTGAGCTAAAAGGAGCACGAGGTGTTTTTCATTGTTTTGGAGGGACAACACAGCAAGCCGAACAAATTATAGGTTTAGGCTTCCATCTGGGTATTGGCGGCGTACTCACCTTTAAAAACTCAAATTTGGGTGAAGTATTAGCTCCCATAGACTTAAGGCATATTGTTTTTGAAACCGACTCTCCTTACTTAGCACCCGTACCGTATAGGGGCAAGCGAAATGAAAGTGCTTACATATTAAACATAGCCCAAAAACTAGCCGAACTAAAAGATATTAGCCAAGAAGAAATGGCAGCTATTACAACCGCTAACGTAACTGCTATTTTTGACGTTTAAATATACTGCCAATAGCCAAAGGCTAAAAGCATCTTAGTTACATAAACCTGCGGCGCACCAAATCAGAAAACTCTAAAAACAATTTGTTTTCCTCGTCCCAGGCATACTCACGTTTCAAGTTATTAAAAAACATAGTAGCATCGTGCCCGCTGTTTAATCCGTTGATATAGTGTACCGATTTTGTATACGATTCGTGGTCGCCATCAAACAATTGGTTAATAAACTCAAACTTCTTGTTAATGCTTATGGCCTTTTTCAAATCGTGTATAGGCGTTTGTTGCAATTTCGATGCAAGGTCGCTGCCCTCGGGTTTGTGCAAACGGTCGTTTAGCGATGATTCTTTGGTTTCCTCCACTTCTACCGTAGGTGCAGTAGCAACGGGCTTAGTTATAGGTGGTGGAGTAACTGGAGGTACAGGCGGAGGTGTGGCCATAGGCTCTTCAATCTTTTTCTCCTCAACAACCGGTACAGGCGTTTCAATTTTCTTCTCCTCTACCACCACTGGTGTTTCCACTTTTGGCGGTTCAACCACAGGAGTATCTATTTTCTTTTCCTCAACTACAATGGGCGCTTGAACTTTTGGTTGCTCTACCACAGGAGCTTCTACAACAGGCTCGGCTATTGGGGTAGGTACAGGTATTGGTTCAGGCTTTGGTATTTCTTGTTTTGGAGGTAAAGGAGTACTTACTATTTTAGGCTCGTTGGCTACAATAGTTGGGGGTACTTCTTTTTTTACCTCTTGTACAGGGGGCTGTATTTTTTTGGGCGTAGGTGCAGTAACCACAGGCTGTGTATTTTCTTCCACTTTTAGCCCTTGCATTGCATCATATAAATCTACCGTATAGCGGCGAAGCAAGTTAATATCCAACTGGCTCAAGTGTTTAGCTTGGGCAAATTGGTTGTTTAGGTCTATTATCTTAGCAGTAATTTGTTGAATTTTGTCGTGCAGTTCAGTCCTATTGCTCATTTTCAATTATTTTGCGTTTCAAATATAGCCCTAAGGGGTTTAGGGCACGTTAAAATGCGGTGCAAGTATTGCACCATTGTGTGTGTATAATTATTAAACTGTAACAGGGCAAAGAAAGTATGTTTATAGAGCCGATAGGAAATCGTGACCGCCAGAGGGGTTGGATAGAGGTAATATGTGGGTGTATGTTTAGCGGTAAAACTGAGGAACTTATCCGAAGGCTTAAACGTGCCCAGTTTGCGCATCAAAAGGTTGAAATTTTTAAACCACTTACTGATGTACGCTACCATGAAGACAATATTGTATCGCACAATGCTAATGAGATACGCTCGACTCCTGTTGATTCATCATTAAATATATTATTGATGGCAGGTGATGCCGAAGTGATAGGGGTAGACGAAGCTCAGTTTTTTGATAAAGAATTACCCAATGTTTGCGCCCAGTTGGCTGCAAAGGGTATTAGGGTGATAGCTGCAGGTTTAGACATGGATTATCGTGCGCAGCCTTTTGGCCCTATGCCTAATTTGATGGCTCAAGCTGAGTTTGTTACCAAAGTACACGCAATTTGTATGAAATGTGGTGATTCGGCAACGCATTCTTTTCGTACTTCTAAAGAAAACAGTCAGGTGCTGTTAGGTGAAAAAGAAAGCTACGAGCCACGCTGCCGCCGATGCTTTAATCAAGACTTTAAAGGGTAATCATATTTTTCATTTACTTTTTTCATCTTTAATTAATCAATACCAAGTAACTTGCTTGTAACTAACCTATAAACACTAAAACGATGATTAAAAAGGGACTAATACTATTGGCTATTGTAGCTACATTTTTGGCTGCTTGCAACAACTACGGAAAAAAGAAAACTTTTGGGAAAGGTTCTTTGTACTACACTGAAAATATTACTGAAGAGCAAGCCGATAAGGCAGGTGCCTTTTTAAAAGAAATGGGGTATTTAAGTGATGATAAAGAAACAAGTATACAGCTAGACAAAGTTGATAGCACTTATAAAATACGCTTAGTTGTTAGCGAAGAATACCAAGAAAAAGATACTTCTTTAGATTTTAGCTTTAAGGCTTTGGGCTTTTTGGCTTCAATATCAGTATTTGATAGTAAACCTATTGAGGTGGATTTGTGCGATGGCAGGCTAAATACTAAACGTACTTTAAAATAAGATATAACTGTATTAGCAGTTTATAATGCGGAACAGGCTTTTGCCTGTTCCGCATTGTTTTTTACTATAAACCATTACCCTGTTGCTCAAAGTGTCCTTGTTTTAGGAAAGTGTGTAGTTGTGTTCAGCTGCAAATAATATTTAAAGTGGACTAGAATAAGAGTGAACTTCAAGCATAGGTACTTGAATGAACAAGACTCCTGACTTCGCAGGAATACCTCTCATCTCTCCATAAAAGGCTTGTGTGTAGATAAACAGTGACTAAGGCTGGGGCAGATTACCTGTTGGTTTTTATTCCCAATGCAAAATGAATATAAGGTCAAAAAAAAAATGCCCGCATTTGCGGGCATTTTTATATTCTATACAAAATAAATTACAAATTATGCACCCACATCGTGGTGAACCGTTTCTTGCAAGTATGGGTGATTTTTTGGGAACAAGTTGGCTTTGCTTAATGATGTAAGTAATACATACATAAACAAACCGGTAAATATCATTGGCATACCAATTTCAAGTAAGCCAATTGAACCTGTTTCTTGCATAACACCAGGGGTAACCATCATGTATACGTCACTCCAGTGACCTACTAATATTACAACAGCACCTATAACCAGTGGCATTGGTTTACGTTTGTTATTACGGGTCATAAACCAAATGAAAGGGAAGAAGAAACACAAAGCAATGTTTGTCCAAAAATGGAAGCTATACGGGCCATTAAAACGTGCAGTATAGTAAGTTACTTCTTCAGGAATATTAGCATACCATATCAATAGGTATTGAGACAACCAGATATACGTCCAGAAAATACTGAAAGCAAACATGTATTTACCCAAATCGTGCATTACATCTTCATTGATAAATGAAAGGTAACCTTGAGATTTAAGGAATACTACCGTTAAAGTCATTACAGCTATACCTGATACAAAACCTGTTGCAAAGTTGTATACAGAGAATATAGTAGAGAACCAGTGAACATCAACCGACATTACTACTAACCAACTAAGGATAGAGAATAAGAAGGCAAATAAGAAGGTAAACTGTGCTGAATAGCGAATTGACTTTTTAAAGTGTTTTAGTTCACCCGCTTCGGCTTCGTCTTCTTTAAGCGATTGTTTGCGAATAGCCATAGTAAACAGGATGAATATTACAGAAAAACCAATGGTTGCCCCATATAACATACCTGAGTTAAGGAAACCTGATTTACCATCAATAATAGCATCGTAATGTTCGCTAGCTTTGTCGGTAATACCTTCGTGCATCCAGTGGTATAAGTCTTGTGCTCCAAAAGCAATAGGTATAAGAAGCAATACTAAAGCAAAAGGGAGGAAAGTACCCATTGCTTCGGGTATACGCATTAAACCTGCTGACCAACCTGCATTGGCAAGACGATTAACAGCTATAAAAAATGTGCCTATTACAGCCAAAAGGAAAAAGAACCAACTGTTTATAAGTAAGTTACTCCACAAACGAGCAGTCCAAGGTACATCTGCGTGGTGTGCAGATGCTGCTTCGTGACCGTGTCCTTCAGTTGCAGCTGCATTACCTTCGTTATGTGTTTCTTCAGCGTGATTATCGTGTGCCGCTGTTGCTGCTTTAGTAGCATGTGCATCACCGTGGTGACCGCCATGTTCTTCAACAACAGTTGTATTTGTTTCGTGATGTCCGGCTCCTGATTTGTGCATAAAGATACCGGCAGTAGTAAGCACTATGCCCACTATTATGAGTACCCCAATCCACATTTTGGTGCGGGGACTCATCACATATCTTTCATCAGCTATTTGTACTAGTTCGGTATGTGCCATTGCAGGATTAGTTGTTTTTTAAATAGTTTACGTAATGAATAACTTGCCAACGCTCTTCGGGTGTTAATACCGATGCGTATGAACCCATAAGGTTTAACCCGTAGGTAATGGTATGGTACATTCCACCGTCAGACAAAGCTTGTATCCTGCCTGATTTGTATGATGGAATATTGTTGGGCGGGAATTTTACTGAAACAGTACCTTTTCCTAAACCATCAATACCGTGGCATGGTGCACAGGTACGGTTAAATAATTTTTTACCGTATGCTAAAGTTGTTTCCGTTAATGGAATAGGGTTTTTTAGCATTTTTTGTGCTGAATCTTTTCCCGCCAAACTATTTGTAAACGGGTATTGCATAGCCAAGTAGTTGTTCATATAACTATGGCCTGCTTCAAATGTTAAATCACGAGGTATAGTACCTTGCACAGGTTCGCGCATGGCTTTACCATCTGTAGTAAGCATTCTTTCTTTACCACTAACACCAACAATCATATAAACTTTGTCGGCCAATTGACTCATGGGTTCGTAGCCTTTTGATACATACATATCAGGGGCATACTCAACGCCTGGGTTATCACCACCTGCAGTGCCACAACTTTGAAGCATCAAAGCTAAGCCCAATGAAGGCAGTATATATTTTAAGATAGTTTTTTTCATTTGCTAACTCCTTTCTCGCGTATATCAATCGCTCCGTTTTGTTTCAACACATTACCCAACTCATCACGCCCCAATTTTTGTTTATCCATATTTATAGAAATGATATACAAATCATCAGTTTGGCGTAAGTCAACCAATTTTTCACGCTGACCATGTACCATACGGTTACGATAGAAGAACAATATCATCATACCAAAAGCGGTAAACAATATGGTAAGCTCAAAAGTTACAGGTATAAAAGAAGGCATATAGCCATCGTTAGGCTTACCACCAATGTTCATTGGAAAGTCGAAAATGTTAGTGAACATTTCTAATGAAACCGCTGATATAGCACCCAAAGAACCACAAATAAATGCACCTATAGTAAGACGGGTACGTTTAATATCCATTGCTTTTTCGATACCGTGAACAGGGTGAGGTGTGTAGCAATCTTCCATAGCTACTCCCATATCCTTCATCTTGTAAGCAGATTTTAGGAATTGATCGGCATCATCATAAACGCCGTACAACATATTATTACTCTTTTTGCTCATTGCCTGCTGTTTACTAATTAGTGTGAGTGATTATCGCTATCGTTATGTTTTTTAGTCGGAGGCAATATTGCTTTCACCTCAGCCATGTTTATTACAGGTAAGAACCTGCAAAACAAGAAGAAGCAAGTGAAGAATAAACCAAACGAACCTACAAATATTCCTACTTCAGTAGCTGTTGGATAATACATTACCCAGCTTGAAGGCAAATAATCACGGTGAAGTGAAGTTACTATGATTACAAAACGCTCGAACCACATACCTATATTCACTATTATCGACATAATAAAGATAAACCAAGGTGTAGTACGTGCCCATTTAAACCAAAATACTTGAGGTGCTAGCAAGTTACAAGACATCATTGTCCAGTATGCCCACCAGTACTCACCACTCATACGGTTAAGGAACGCGTATTGCTCGTATTGTACGCCTGAGTACCAAGCGATAAAAAACTCTGTAATGTATGCAACACCTACTATAGAACCTGTTAGCATTACTACACGGCACATGGCATCCAAGTGTCCTGTGGTAATGTAGCTCTCGTAGTTCATCACTTTACGTACTATAATTAGCAGCGTAAGCACCATACCAAAACCAGAGAAGATTGCACCCGCCACAAAGTATGGAGGGAAGATGGTAGTGTGCCAACCCGGTACTAATGATGTAGCAAAGTCCATAGATACAATGGTGTGTACCGAAAGTACCAGTGGAGTTGATATACCTGCTAATATTAGCGATACTACCTCGTAGCGAGCCCAAGTACGTACACTACCATCCCAGCCCATAGCGAAGAAGTGGTACATAAATTTGCGCACTTTAGTGGTAGCACGGTCACGTACTGAAGCGATATCAGGAATAAGACCTAAGTACCAAAACAATAACGATACTGAGAAGTATGTTGATATTGCAAATACGTCCCAAAGTAGGGGAGAGTTAAAGTTTACCCAAAGTGAACCAAATGCGTTGGGAAGTGGTAAAGCCCAGTAAGGACCAATCCAAACCCTACCCATGTGAAACAAAGGAAATATTGCCGCACACATTACCGCAAAAATGGTCATCGCCTCAGCCGAACGGTTGATTGACATTCTCCATTTTTGACGGAACAGCAAAAGAATTGCTGATATAAGGGTACCGGCGTGACCAATACCTACCCAGAACACGAAGTTGGTAATATCCCAAGCCCAACCTACTGTTTTGTTTATACCCCACAAACCCAAACCAACAGTGGAAGAGGTCCATAGGTTCCAGCCTAAAATACCTAAACATATTACCGAAATGATGAACCCAATCCACCATGCTTTGGTGGGCTTGTTTTCCATAGGGCGGCAAATGTCGGCAGTTACATCGGCTACCGTTTTTCCACCCGTTACAAGTGGTTCTCTTATGGGAGATTCGTACATGGCTTATCTATTCTTGATTAAATGTGTTAGTCCTCTTTTTAAAATAATAATGCTTAGTGAGCGTGGCTTTCTTCGTGTTTTTCAGTTTTTGCACTAGAGTTGCCATTACCTTTCACTTCTTCAGTATTGCGTATTTTAGTCATATAAGCCACTGAAGGTTGCACGTTCAATTCATCCAACATGTGGTACGAACGTTCGTTGCGGAATAGGCGACTAATTTCACTTTTAGGGTCTTTTAAGTCACCAAATACAATAGCACCGGTAGGGCAAGTTTGTTGGCAAGCTGTTTTTATATCACCGTCGGCTACTTTGCGGTTTTCTAATTTAGCTTGCAACTTACCGTATTGGATACGTTGTACGCAGAACGAACATTTTTCCATAACACCTCGGGTACGTACGGTTACATCAGGGTTGATGACCATTTTACCCAAGTCGTTATTCATATAATAATCAAAGTTGTCGTTATCGTTGTAGCGGAACCAGTTGAACCTACGCACTTTATAAGGGCAGTTGTTAGCACAGTATTTAGTACCAATACAACGGTTATAAGTCATTTGGTTTAAACCTTCGCTGCTGTGGGTAGTTGCCAATACCGGGCATACAGTTTCGCAAGGTGCATGGCCACAGTGTTGGCACATCATAGGTACGTGTATAACACTTACGCTATCGTACATTTTTGCTGCTTCTTCACCTTCAAGCCTTGTGTAACCTTCGTTTTCACCAATAGCTAAATCGCCTGATTTTGTGAAACCAGCATTTAATTGGTTGTCTTCTTCGTTAGCAGTTTCAGGTGAAAAACGGTAGTAGCGGTCGATACGTATCCAGTGCATTTCGCGGCGGCGACGTACTTCGTCTCTACCTACTACAGGTACGTTATTTTCAGCATTACAACTTACTATACAAGCACCGCAACCGGTACAAGCATTTAAGTCTATAGCCATACCCCATTTGTGGCCTTTGTTATCGTGCTCTTCCCAAAGGGTGTGGTATTGGTTATTGTTTTTTGGGTCGCGTATCAAACCATGATGATCGTGGTTGTTTACTTGTGGATCAGCTATATAACCGCTCAAAGTAGCTTCACGCACTATATCACGTCCCTCAATAGAGTGGTGCGTTTGTGTGCGGGCTAACTCGTAGCGTTTGCTACCTTTAGTAAGTTCTACCTTAGTAGCTATATTGCTGTAAGCACCGTTAGTAAAGCTACGGGTTGGGTATACGTCAAAGCCTTTAGCTTCAGCGGCAACCTTACCCATTTCAACACGGCCATAACCTATTGCCATACCAATGGTATCGCGAGCTTGCCCCGGTTGAATAATTACGGGTACATTTTCATATTTAACACCGTTTACAGTTACATTTACGGTATCACCTTCAGAAACTTCTAATCTATCAGCGTTAAATTTAGAAAGGCTGGCGTAGTTATCCCAAGTTACTTTAGTAATAGGATCGGGCATTTCTTGCAACCAAGGGTTGTTGGCTTGGCTACCATCGCGCAGTGCTACACCTTCGTAAGCTATAAACTCAAGCGAACCATCTTTTGATGGAGCGGCAATTTTAGATGCCATCTCAGCGTAGTTGGTAGCTGAGGTATATGCTACGGGTGTTTTAGCAGGCAATGCAAACACACCGTTTTGTATACTTTCGTTCCACATGGTGGTGAAAGAGGTGTATTTGGTTTGCGCACCAAACATTTTAGTTTTCCAGTTATTTTTTATGTAGTCGTATGCAGGGGTGTTATTACCCGACCAAACCAAGAAGCTCTCAAGAGCTTGACGAGTTTCAAAAACACGTTGTATGGTTGGTTGTGCAAAGCCATAATAGCCTGCTTTTATTTCTGCATCTCCCCAGCTTTCTAAAAAGTGATTGTCGGGAGCTACGTATTGGCAAACTTTAGCAGTATCATCAATGCTAGTGCTTAGGCTAACACTTAGTTCTGCTTTCTTAATGCCATCAGCAATTTTTTTACTGTCGTGGTAAGTGTATACAGGGTTTACACCATACATTATCACTGCTTTTACGCCACCGCTTGCCAATTCACCAACAAAGGCTTCAAAACCGGCATCGGTAGCAGTATATTGTTTGCTGTAATTGTCTAAATCTATTGTAGTACCATAGTTACCAAGCATTTCGTTAATGCCGTTTACTACACACTGTGTAGCGTGGTCGTTACTACCGCAAACTACCAAACCTTTACCTTTATTAGCCCAAAGGTCGGCAGCAGCTTTGCTTATTGCATTACCTGCTAATTCTTTAGTGCCACTGCTAAGTGCATCTTTACCTGCCAGTTTTGCAATAGCATTGTAAAGTTGTACTACGTATGTACCCTGTAGTGAAGGTTTCATAGTCATACGTATATCAGCATTTGAGCCTGTTAATGATAACAATGCTTCAAACTGATAGTGGCGTGATAATTCTTTTTGTCCGTTGCGTAGGTTACGGTTTTTAGCCCACTGACGAGAAAACTCAACAGGAGATAACCAAGCACCTAAAAAGTCGGCACCAAAACTTACTATAACGTTTGCTTTATCGAAGTTGTATTGAGGTACAACGGCTTTATCAAAGCACATTTTGTTTGCCTCAATAATTCCGCTATATGAAATAGCATCGTAAGTAACGTGTTTAGTAGTAGGATATTTGGCGGTAAACTCTTCAATAGCACTAAGCATTGAAGGGCTGTTTATCGAGTTTGTAACTAAACGTATAGCTCCACCTGAGGCAGCTATTTGTGCTAGTTTATCGCTTATTTCTTTGTCAATTGTACCCCAGTTGGCTGCTTTGCCCTCTTTTAGCGCAGCATCTAAACGCTCGCTATCGTAAAGGCTAAGTATAGAGGCTTGCCCGTAAGCATCAACCCCACCACCCGTAAACGATTTGTCGTTACCTTCTATCTTAATCGGGCGACCTTCGCGGGTTTTAACCAATACAGGAAGGTTG
>MDTD01145407.1_pt1 | contig 11915 bp, 10 predicted proteins | sample 811221 | NCBI WGS metagenome assembly MDTD01 (sample SAMN05326646, study PRJNA326480) | marine metagenome | isolation source: seawater | place: Pacific Ocean: South West | collected 2011 | reverse complement strand
AATTCAGAACACGGTATTGCAGACCGGAAGCCAAAGTAACAACACCGTTTTGCTGAGCATTCTCAGCCAAAAACGCCTCGCTTGAAGCAAGATTATCTGCCAAAGCAGACTCCGCCGCGTCCTGTTGTTGCTGCACAAATGACTGGATCTCGGCCATTATTGCCGCCTCATCCATTTGCACGTTGTCACTAAGAGCATCGCTGAGACCAGCCATGAAAGCATCTACCTGCACGTCGGCTGTGATGCCTTGCTGCATTAGGTTCGTTCCAATATTCACCCCGATAGCGTATCCCGCTCTGTTATCTTCGTCTTCCAGATCGATATCTGACTGGGCTAACGCAGAAAGCGAAGTCCCTACCGCGGTTATCAGAAACAGAAACTTCGCTGTAACAATGCATGTTTTCATTTTAATTTCCTTTAATTCGTCGGAAAATGACTTCCGGATAACGCATTTAATAGCCCCAAATCAGAGACCGCGATGCTAACCGAGAAGCAGAGGAATTTCCACAAAGGTAGCTACTTTATGGCTCCAACATACACCGAAGCATCTAAGACTCCAGTAAGCTTGGTCATCTTAACCATGTTTGTAGCGTTTTTAGCAGCCTGTTCTCATCAATTAGCCATTTCCGTCAATAATCGCGCGGTATATGACCCTTATGGAAGATTGCTGGAGAATGAAGCACTTGATGCTGACCTTCAGGGATGCATCAACCTAGCACTGAGAAAGCAAGGTCTAACCGATCCTAGAGAGATCACGGTACTTTCTTGCGCTAACTCTGAGATTCAAAACCTGAACAATATCGGCCTTCTTTCTCGATTGCGATTTCTCGATGTCAGTGGGAATCAAATTAAGAATCTGGCACCGCTCGAGGCGTTGCTCGAGCTAAGCGGAATAAACCTGGCTAATAACCAGATTGCAGAGATCGGTCCTTTATTTAACATTCCCAGCCTGACGTCGGCTTTTTTAGATGGGAACAGCTCAATACCCTGCAGCAAGTTAAGCGAACTCACGCAAAAGCTTGAACAAACATTCATTCTGCCTTCGCGCTGCTCACCCTGATTACTTAGCTATCGGCGTTCCACTGTGCATTCGAAAAAACTCATCAGGAGCAAGAATTAGGTTTTTCTCGATCTCTCCGAAAAACTCAATTCTTTCGTCTACTTCGGCATACCCGGAATCAAAAGCCAGTATCAGATAATCTTGAAAGTGGCGCACCTCAGAGCGGTGCAGATTACGATAAAATTTACCCAGCTCTGCATCAAGCACTCGCGCCAACAACGCGAATCGCTCACAAGAGCGCGCTTCGATATAGGCTCCAATCAATAATGTGTCGACTAGCGCCAAAGACCCGGATTTAGAGACGTGTTGGTGTAACCCCGCCGCATAGCGAGAAGGTGCAATCTGAGTGTATCTGACGCCCCGTCCTCTCATTAGCTCAACTACTTGCTGAAAATGGAGTAGTTCTTCTCTGGCCAATTGCGACATCTTAGAAAGTAAAACCGAATTATCCGTATAGCGGTACATCAGCTTCATCGCTGACGCCGCTGCCTTTCGTTCACAGTTAGCATGATCGATCAATAATTCATTTGGATGATTCAGCGCCTCTGTCACCCACTCGGTGGGGGTTTCACATGGCAGAAAGGTGTTGACCGACTCGGCCAAGCCGAGGGTTGGCAGGTGGCATTTAGTGGCGCGTGTCATCTTTTCCGATCTCTTGCTTACCTTGCTTTTGCTGAAGATTCGCTTCGGCTTCATCGCTGACATCTGCCGCTTGTACCAAAGTGGGATCCTGCTTTTTAGACGTCTTTGCCCCCAACCCTCGAAGCGCCTCGGCTCGCCCTACTAAATTGCCCCGACCTGAAACCAGCTTGGTCTTGGCTTTCTCAAAACTTCTTCTTGACGCATCGATGCGACCGCCAATCTCCTCGAGATCATCAACGAAAGCCACGAACTTATCGTAGAGCGCGCCAGCGCGATCTGCGATCTCATTGGCATTCTGATTCTGCTGCGATAGACGCCAAAGGTTCTGTACTGTCCTGAGCGTAGTCAACAGAGTGGAGGGCACAACGAAGATGATGTTTCTCTCAAAAGCATACTGGAAAAGATCACGGTCTGTCTGAACTGCTGTGCTATAAGCAGCCTCCACTGGCATGAATAGAAAAACATAATCCAGCGAATTTATTCCGATAAGATTCTGATAATCCTTTGCTGAAAGAGTTTTTACATGCTGTCTGATCGAAACGATATGCTGTTTCAGCAGGCGGTCTTTTTCGGATGGCTGATCAGACGAGCAGTATGTGTCCCAAGCCCTTAAAGACACCTTAGAATCAATTACTATATCGCGGGACTCAGGCAGATGCACAATAATGTCTGGTTGGGATTTGCTTCCGTCTTCTGATTTCAGATTGACTTGCACTTCGTATTCTCGACCTTTCGAGAGGCCAGATTTCTCCAATATCGTCTCGAGAACGAACTCACCCCAAGTGCCTTGCGCTTTGTTATCTGATTTTAGGGCGTTAGTGAGATTAATCGCGTCTTCGCTTATCTTGTTGTTCAATGCCTGTAAGGATTTAATTTCTCTCACCAGAGAAAAGCGCTCCTTTGACTCTTTATCGTAAGTTTCTTCAACACGCTTCTCAAATTGCGTGATCTTATCCTGAAGTGGCGACAGCAAGGCCGTGATATTTTCTTTGCTGCTCTGGCTGAAGCTCTTACTTTTTGCCTCGAGCAGATCATTGGCCATATTTTTGAATGATTCTCCAAGTTGCTGTTTGGAGCGCTCGATAAATTTGAGTTTTTCCTCGAACTGATCGCGCTCAAGTTCCGCACGGGTGTTTAGCCCCGCCAGCTCCTCTCTCGACTTAGTCAACTCCAAATTGCTGTTTGTGAGCGCTTCTTTAATCAACGCCAGATCTAAAACTGCCTGATCCAGCTCCTTCTCCTTCGATTTGAGCCTGTCGGAGGCACAAGCCGCCTCAATTCGGACTGCATTAAATTTCGAGAGCAAAACAAAGACGAAAGTGATCGAGGTAATCAACAAAGTTACCAAGGCAATGACGAGGATCGGCAGAAAAGCTTCACTCATGATTAATAGTTCGGCGGGGGATGAAGAGAAAACGATTGATTAGGATAAGTTGTCATTAATAACTTGCAGCAATTCCTGATTCAGTTCTCCCGACTCGGGGTTGCTGAGGAGGGCCTCAGTGACAACATTAATAACCGCACCTGTTTCGAGAATTCGTACACTGAAATCTTGCGCCTCATTTTGCTCAATGTTCTCACTACGACCCAATAGCCTCCCAAACCAACCAGGGGTGGCTGGCTCTTTCACTACTCCAGCAAATCTTACATTAATCATTGATTGGTTGCGGTTCTCATCGAGAATATCAATCTCGGCACTTTGGAGAGCCTGGCGAATCTGAACCCATGCTCTGTTGTAGTCCAGCTTCAACTCCAGTACCAGTTCACCATCTGGGCCAGGGATAATGTTGGCCTTACTTTCTGCCTGTATCGTACCCGCTAGCAAACTGGCGGAGGATGCCTGATAAATGTCATTACGATCCGCCAAAAATTGAGAGACCGAACGTAGCATTTCTTGTTCGAGGTCGAGAGAGGAAGACTCCTTTGGCCATGAAACTTCTATCGGAATCGGTTCCTCACGACGATTCTGTAAATGGGTAACGTATATCTCGGAATAACCTGAGTGCAATCCAGGTTCAACCCGAATCTGGTACTTGTGGCGGTTTTCTTGATCCAATCCTATTTCCACCCAGGAGGTTTCTAAGATGCCAGCGCTAGGGTTTTCGTAGTCAAGAGCAATTTGTAATTCTGTCCAATAATCCCTGATGAGCGGCCATACTTGCCCGGGAGTTGCGTCAATAAGAATCCAGCGCACACCCGACAAGCTTTGAATGACGACCCCTTCACGGCGGCGTTCTTCAATTGGCGTAGGTAGGGGGATTTCTTCGAAGGCAACCGCATCTGCTGAAAAAGGCTCTGGAATAACGTAAAGCTGATCGATAGTGAAGCTATCTAATTCAACGGGTATACGCATATCCGGAACGACTTGCGCTGACTGATACCCTCGTTCTTCTACGAACAGACCGCTTTCTCCACCGAACCACGCGCTGTCCCCTCTCAGCAGACCGCAAGAAGTCAGTTTCAAAGCTGCAATAAGCAGAAGCAGTGGCCTTCCAAGATAAGCGCTAAACAAATTCATTCCCAACACCAACCACTATCGCGTTTACTCAACCAGCCGTTTTGATTTCAATTCCAGCAGCAGCCAGGGCGTTGCCAACTCGAACACGATATCGCGAATTAAGTTCCACCAAAGGCAGCCGCAATGAGGAGCCGGCCTTACCCATTTGTGACAGAGCCCACTTAACCGGCACCGGGTTCCCTTCAAGAAAAAGTGTTTCGTGTAGATTCTCAAGAGCCCTGTCAAGCCGCTCTGCTTCCGCTTGATCGCCGTTCAAGGCCGCCGCGCACATTCTAGTCATGAGCGATGGGGCCACGTTAGCAGTAACCGAAATCGAGCCGTCTGCACCAGCAAGAATTAATTCTCTCGACAACCGATCCTCGCCGCTGTAAACCGCCAGTCTGGCACTGAAAGACTGCACTAATCTTAACCCTGTTTCCAGCTTTCCTGTCGCATCTTTAATGCCTACGATATTCTCAAACTCAGTCAGGCGCTCGATCGTTTCAAACGAAATATCGCATGCCGTTCGCCCCGGAACATTGTAAAGAATCTGCGGAATCTCTACCGACTCAGCGATCAGCTTAAAGTGCTGATAGAGCCCCTCTTGGGAGGGCCTAGTATAGTAGGGAGCCACCAACAGCGCAGCGTCAGCGCCGGACTTCGCCGCGTCTTCGGTAAATTCAAGGGCCTCATTTGTATTGTTTGAACCAGTTCCCGCCACCACGGGAACCCGTTTATTTACATGAGCGACACAATGGCTCACAAGCCCGCAATGCTCTCTAGGGCTCAGGGTTGCAGATTCCCCGGTTGTGCCAACCACAACAATCGCGTTTGTGCCTGACTGGATATGCCAATCAAGCAGACTCTCAAAAGTTTTGAGATCAATCTCGCCGCGCTCTGTCATCGGCGTAACAATTGCTACTAAGCTGCCTTGAATTCGCGTTTTCAATGAATACCGCGCTCGGGGTATAACGTTCATTTATAATATCATAGGCACCGAAACGCAGTCATGCTGGTGGCATTCGCGCTAGTCAGAAATTTTCGCGTGTGCCCTTTTCGGCCATGCGTTAATAATGGCCTTTATCAATGTGGCTAAGGGAATCGCGAAAAATACCCCTGCTAACCCCCAGATGCCACCGAAGACCAAAACGGCAGCGATAATGGCAACCGGATGCAAATCATTTGCCTCGGAAAATATAACTGGAACTAAAACATTACCATCGACGATTTGTAGGACCAGATAGCCAACCATCACCGTATAAAACTCGCTTCCAATTCCCCATTGAACATATGCTACCGCCGCAACCGGAATCGTGACCACGGTCGCGCCAATGTATGGAATTATTACAGACAAGCCAATGAGGACAGACAAAAGCAATGCATAGTTCATATCGAGAACGATAAAAATCAAGTAGGCTGCCACCCCGACAATGAAGACCTCGATAACCTTGCCACGGATGTAGTTTGAGATTTGCTCATCCATCTCTTTCCAGATTCGAATCATCAGTGGGCGATTTCGAGGCAAAAAATTACCCACCCAAAGAACCAAGTCATCTTTGTCCTTCATGACAAAAAAAACCAATATGGGCACAAGCACAAGGAAGATAACCCAGCCGAAAACGTTCGGCAGACTTGCCAAAGAGTACTCAAGGATTTTCTGACCAAAACCACCCACTTCTCCCCCAAAACCATCGATGAAGATCTCAACCTGATTTTCGGGAAATAGCGTGGGGTAATTCTCTGGGAGAGACATTAATGTGGTTTGCCAATCGCTCAAAAGCTTTGGAATCTCGTTCGCAAGCAGCCTCAGTTGATCCCATGCCCTTGGCATTAGGTACAACAGCATCACTGCGAAAAGGCTTATGAAAAGTGTATACACCAATAAAAAGGCCAAACGAGCAGAGGCACCATAACGCAGCAGCATGCTCACAAGGCCTTGCATCAGGTAAGCGATAACTATTGCAGCAATAAGAGGCGCTAGAATTTCTCCAATCAGCACCAGCAAGACCAATCCAACGGCCAGAAGAATGAGTAGGATTAGTGATTCTTCATCGTGGAAATATCGATCGACGAAGTCGTTAAGAAGTTTCTTCATAGATCACAATTGTTTGTCCGAATGAAATCAGCCTCGCTGGATGTAAAAAGTGTAGGCATCCTCGCCTTTCTGAAACTCGAGCATTTGATGATCGCTGCGCTCGACAAAAAGATAGAAGTCCTCCTCGGACGCAGGATCCGTGGCTACTACCTTTAATATCTGCAATGGAACCAATTCATTTAACGCCAGTTTTGCTTTTAGCAATGGCATCGGACATGACAAGCCGGTTACGTCTAATTCAAGATCTGCTTCTAACATATTTGCCCATGGTATCAAGCGATTGACCCAGCTGACCATCCAAATCTCTGCTAATTTATCGATAAGTCACTCATACAAAAGCATTATTTATGATAACCTGCTTAACAGGCGCTACTGATGAAGCTTGATGTCACACCAAAATTTATTTTTTAAAACGATAGGGGTTTGCCTATATCTCTGTGGCACTGCCAGTCTTGCGCAGCCCGAGCTGCCGCGTTTGGGTGATCGGATTTCAGGAACCGTGTCTTTGGATCAGGAATACCTCATGGGACAGCAGTTCTTGAGCCAACTACGACGTGGCGCACCGACAGTGCCTGACGCACTCATCAACACGTATCTCGAAGGCATTTCTTATCGGTTGGCCGCTCGCAGTCAGCTTACCGACCGCCGCTTATCCTTTGTGATCATCGACAGCGAGGAGATCAATGCATTTGCGGCACCCGGCGGTATAATCGGGGTCAATACAGGCTTGTTTCTGAACGCTCGCAGTGAGGCTGAGTTCGCTTCGGTGATGGGGCACGAAATCGCTCATGTTAGCCAAAGACACTTCGCCAGAGGTGTTGATGAAGCGCAATCCGGCCGTGTCGGCCATCTCGCTTCTTTGCTTGCCAGCGTTTTGGTGATGGCTACCTCCGACGGTGGGCACGGAGCAGCTGCTCTGGGCGCTGCGCAAGGCTTAGCAATGGACCAGCAGCTCAGATTTAGCCGCAGCAATGAACAGGAAGCTGATCGCATTGGTCAAGACACCCTCTACAATGCGGGCTTCGATCCATCTGCGCAGGCTAAAATGTATGAGCAACTTCTTGCGGCCAATCGATTTGGACGTAGACCGCCAGAATTTTTGCTCACCCACCCGCTGACAGAGTCACGAATCTCTGACAGCAGAGGTCGTGCATTGCGCTATCCGCGGCGCGACTATGAGCCCAGCTTGAACTATCAAATCATAAGAGCACGCGTCATAGGCCATTACGCAAAAGATAAAGCTGCACTGATCGTTGATTTGGAAAAAAAACTAGAGTTCAGCACACATCATTTTAATGAAGAAGTGAATCGATATGCCCTAGCGGTTGCCTACTGGGAGAACGAGCAATACTCGGAAGCTGACAGAACTCTTGCTCCTTTGCTTAAAAAGTACCCAAATCTGATCAGTCTTGTCGTGACCCAAGCAGAGATCTACACAAAGCAGAATGAGGCAGAGCGGGCGATAGACTATTTAAAGCGCCACCTGGAAATTAACCCTGGTAATCATCCCCTTATTATGGCGCACGTTGATGCGCTTATGACGTCAAGATCCTACAATGCAGCAGCTGAAATCATGGAACAACACACCAAAAACCGGGAAAGCGACCACCATTTATGGTATCGACTTGCCGAAACCTGGGGTCAAGCGGGAAACATCAGTAAAGTTCACCAAGCCCGCGCCGAGTACTTCACCCTGATTTCTGATTTTCGAAATGCTCGCCAGCAGCTGCAGTTTGCTCTGCAAATCGAATCAGATGACGCCAGCAATCCCGCGCTTCAAGCCCGACTCCGCCAGAAGATCAAAGAGCTCGAGCAAAGACAGCGGGCATTGAATGGATAAAGTTGGGTAAATCACGGTTCATGCTTTACCGCGCACAGTGAGCCGCTGCTCTTTGGCAAACTCTAGCATCCGAGTCAACGGTTTCATGGCATCCCGTGCAACTTCCGAGTTCACTTCAATAGCATTTACTGGGTTGGAGAGGCTGGTGCGCAATGACTCCAAGGAATTCATTGCCATCCACGGGCAATGGGCGCAACTTCGGCAGGTAGCGTCCTCTCCAGCAGTAGGCGCGACGATAAACTTTTTGTGGGGCGATGCTTGTTGAAGCTTGTGAAAAATACCTCTGTCAGTCGCCACAATAAACGCATCATTTGGTAATCGCTGCGAAGCCGAAATGATTTGGGTGGTCGAGCCAACAAAATCGGACATTTCCAAAACCGCTTGCGGAGATTCCGGGTGCGCCAATATTGCCGCGTTTGGATGCAGGCGCCGCATGTCCTCCAACCCCCGCGATTTGAACTCCTCGTGCACAATGCAAGCAGCATCCCACAGCAGGACATCCGCACCGGTGGTGCGCTGCACATAGCTGCCTAGATGTTTGTCTGGCGCCCAAAGAATTTGTTTACCTTGTTCCGATAAGTACTCCGCAACTTCAAGGGCAATACTTGAGGTGACTACCCAGTCCGCTCTCGCTTTTACGGCTGCAGAGGTGTTTGCATAAACCACAACTTCTCTGTCAGGGTGCGCATCACAGAACTGCGCGAAATCTTCAATGGGACACGCGATGTCCAGCGAACAGGTCGCATCCAAAGTCGGCATCAGGACGGTCTTTTTAGGAGACAGAATCTTTGCAGTCTCTCCCATAAACCGCACCCCTGCGACAATGAGCATTTCTGCGTCACAATCATGACCAAACCTCGCCATCTCAAGGCTGTCACCCACGAATCCACCAGTCTCTTCAGCTAGCTCTTGTAACGCTCCGTCAGTGTAGTAATGTGCGACAAGGAGAGCATTTCTCTTCCTCAACAAAGAAAGGATTTCGGATTTGCAGTCCTCGGCTTCCGCCGGAGACAGCGCGGGGGGTGCTCCCGCGCGAGCCAAATATCGACGAACGATCATCTGGTCTGAAGCGAGCTGACTTGAGGGCGTGTTTGTCATGTTTATTAACGAGTTACAGATATCAATAATGTTAGCACACACGGAGAGGCGCCGCCCTCTGGCAGCCTCGAAGCCGGCGTTGCATCCTTTGTACGAATTCGGAATAACCAAGCGAGCTTCGGCATTATCGCGACAGGCCCTAACCTACTGCTTCCCCAAACCGGTACAGCACATCACAAAGCTTGAAAGCGAATAAGTGGTGGGTCGTATAGGATTCGAACCTATGACCAATTGGTTAAAAGCCAACTGCTCTACCGACTGAGCTAACGACCCACGGGAGGGCGGTATAGTACTATCAAACTGGAAAAACTCAAGTCGCCCCTTAATATTTAGATCAGCAGTTGGCTTTCTTACTTAAAGCGGACTGAGTCACTCAGCTGCCTGTTGGCAAACTCTTATCTACTGCAACGACAGCTACCGCTAAAGCCACGAGCGCTCTCTTCATTGCCTGTGTGATAACATACTACCGCAAGACGTCGAACTCGCAGTCCCATACGCTTTTTTATGATATCGGCTTGATTTGTTCTATCAGTGGCGCTTCTCAAATTTTAGATCTGCCTTGCCCAGAGAATCGGTTAGATTTAAACCTTTGAAGAGCCCCATCCGGGGTCAATGGCCCGTCGCCGAAAAAGACATGGTCGGTGTCACAGCACTTACGCCATCATGATGAGCCTGTCAGTCGGACGGACACCTTCGGCTACACAGCAGTTTTAAGTCCCACTAGCAGGGATTGAAAGATCATGGTGCTCGAGAAAGTAGTGAATTGAAGCTCGGTAATATGCAGACGGTCCAAGCACAAGATAACTCAACGGCGCTGAGACTACTGCAATGCTGATGAAATTAATGGATTAATCGAGAGAGAGTAGTCGCGTGTCAGCAAGATTAGCAACGCCTGTGTTCGGAAAACGGCGTTTAATTTCGTTTAACAGCTGCTTGGCCTGCTGAATATTCCCGAGTCCTTGGTAAGCCAATCCCAGTCCATACATTGCATCAGGCAATTTGGCAGACTCTGCATACTCGGCAAGAATGACTTCGTAGGAATCACGCGCTTCGGCATAGCGATTCAAGTAGAGAAAAGCTTGCCCTTTCCAATAAAAAGCATTGGTTACAAATCGTCCCTGAGGATAGATACTAAGGTATTGATCAAACTCTGCGATAGAGCGCTCGAAGTTGCTATTTATCACCGAATCGTATGCCATCTGATAAAGCTGTTGTTCGCTCAATACTGCTGGCTGCAGCGTCCCTCTCGCATCTGCGCGTCTCGCTGGGCCTGCCGTCTCCCTCCCAGGATCATCAGGCACCGGACTATCGCGCGAAACTTGTGACTCTTCTAACAGGAGTTTTCGCTCTAAAGGCGCATTATCGTCAATTTCACCACGCGAGCCTATCGACTGGTTTGGTGCGACAGCCTCAGAAGATTGCTTTTGAGTTGCCGTTTCCAAATTCCGCAGCCTGTCATCCGTGTCGGTATAGCGATTTAGCGTGTCTCGTTGCAGTTTGCGTAACTCGAAGGCTTGCTCCTCGACCATGCCGCGCAAGGCCTGGATCTCCGCCTGAAGCTGGCGATTCTGATCAAGCAACAGTGAGAGCGCATCATTATTCATTGGCGCTTGTCTGTCGACCGAAGGGCTGCGAATACCAACAGGCTGTGACTCTATCACGGCGCCAGGACCCTGAGCTGATAAAGCTGTCGCCATGCCAAGCAGCAAAAAGCCGACAAAGATATGTTCCGACATAGGAAACACCCGTTTATCCGTTTTCTTATCGAACGAAGATCTTAACACGACGGGAAAAAACATAATCGGGCCAGCTCTTAATCAAAAAAGGGAGACCACGCAGGCTCTCGCACATCACCTGCAATCGATGGTAAACGGAACTTTACGCGACCGTCAATGGACACAGCGTCTAACACACCCCTACCACCAAACTTCGTACCGTACATAATCATACTGCCGTTAGGCGCAACACTTGGCGATTCATCCAGTGACGTATCAGTTAGCGTGATGACCCGCAGCGTTTCAATGTTTAGAACGGCGATCTGATAGTTGGGACTTCGGCGCGTCTCTCTTCGGACATGAACCATATTGACACCATCTGGCAAGAATTGACCTTTCATACATTGAAAACAATCATATGTCAGACGCTCAACGTTAAAAGAGCTGGCCCCTACTGCCATTTGGTAAATTTGCGGCTGTCCGGTCCGGTCCGACATAAAAACGATCGACCGACCATCCTTCGACCATGCCGGCTCAGTATCGATGGCGGGATGATCCGTTACTCTTATCAGCTCATTATTCAGCAAGTCCTGTACATAAATATCCGGACTTCCGTCCTTTGACAAGACCATGGCCAGACGGGTCCCATCGGGCGACCAGACCGGAGAGCTATTGATGTTTGGATAATTGGTGATTTGCCGCCGCTGGCCCGTAGCAAGATTCTGGGTGTAAATTCTTGGCAAGCTGGTCTCAAAAGAGACGTAAGCAATATCCTCACCGTTTGGCGACCAACTTGGGGACATGATCGGCTCGTTGGACTCCAGCAGCACTTGAGCACGCTGACCGTCGTAGTCTGCTTTTTCAAGGCGGAAAACAGTTTGACCATTAGCAGACTGCTCGGACACGATATAGAGAATCTGTGTGGTAAAAGCACCACGGGTGCCTGTTACAAGTTCGAACACCACATT
>MDTD01086675.1_pt1 | contig 11915 bp, 1 predicted proteins | sample 811221 | NCBI WGS metagenome assembly MDTD01 (sample SAMN05326646, study PRJNA326480) | marine metagenome | isolation source: seawater | place: Pacific Ocean: South West | collected 2011 | reverse complement strand
TTAACATTTGCACCGACTAGAGGAGCATATCCTAATCCATTAACTGTATTTCCAATTGAAATAGGAACTCCACCTCTAGGTAGTTCATTTGTATTAATATTATTTGAGATGAAGGTAGATCCATCACTTGATGTTATTCCTGTAAATACAATACTTGAAACACCAGTAGCACCACCACTCTTAATAATTTTAAAGTTTTTATTGGGGTTAAATTCCGTTGAGGGGGATTGGAATATTCCGTTAATAAACAAAACACCACTATCTCCTGTGGTTCCAATTCCGATAGTATTAGCACCACCAACCTTTATAGTAAATGTTGATTCTTGTCCTGTAAACTGGTTTGATATATCATCGTAGATGACATTTGAACTATAATCATTTCTTAAATATACTCTTCCAGTAAAATTAGAAGTTGCAAAATTTAAATCATTCTCGGTTTTAAGATTTGCAGGATTCCCTCTGGGAGCTTGGGTAAAGAATATATCTCTACCAGAAATATTATAAGATCCTCTGAATAAATTAACTGTTGTTCCGTCATTATGTGTAGTTGCTGATGTACCAACGAAAGACCTTTGAACTTCAACTGAATTAAAGGTTCCAGATGAACCAACAGGACCAGATCCTGTTGTAGCAAATCCAACAGTTACAACTTTCATAAACTCATCATTTATCTTTAAAATATCCTCTGATGAAATTGTAGATATTCCACTCAAATTAATAATGGTTGTTGTTAATCCAACCTGAGATCCAATATTACTATCTAAAGTATGAGTTACATCAGATCTTATTAATGGATATTGTGCTACACCATCTATTGTTATCAAAACTTTTTCATTTGCCTTTGCCATGTTCAATTCATGAGCATTACCTTCACCTAATCCCACAAAAGTAACAGCAGTTCCTGCTCTTGTAGTTGATATAAAGAATGAATCATTTGTAACATTTTTTGCAAAAACTGTCGTTGGCAACTCATCAATTATAGATCCATTTTTAAATTGCAAGGGTATTGAACCAATACCAATAAATGTGGATGCTGGTTTGTACACCAATTCTTCATTTTCTCTGAAGAAATGATTATCTATATTAAATTTACCAGTTGATGATATGAATTTACCTGTTGTATCTGATGGATTAAATATTTTTCCAAAAATTGGTGTAGAATTATTTTTAAGAGTAAATTGTGTTCTATTAATTCGATTTCCAGATATTGAATTATATAATTCAGTTGAATTATTTTCAGTAATAACACCATAATTTAAATTCTCTGGTGTATTTTCTGTATCAGTTTTAATATAAAAACAATGATTCAATGATACAACCGTTGTAATTCCAGATAAATTATCTGGATGAAATATAAGTTTGTAATTAGATCCTGAAAGTGTTGCTCCAAAAGTTCCCAACCCTGAAGATGGATCATAATCTGTTATGCTATCTTTTGTAACCGATAAAGATCCTGATTGTTGTGCATATGCATTTACACCATCATGAATGGATAATACCTCATGAATAGCTTTTGAAGATCCAATACTAACTTCAACGATTGATTTAACTGCATTAAATAAATTTGAATCCAAATTAACTAATGTAGATGTTCCTATATTAGTTGTAGATATCCCTGAATAAAGTGATGATCTTTCACTACCATCCAATTGACCTAACGATTTAAATCTATAAGATCCATTAGAGACTCCAGTTGTCCCCATTCCTACAATTCTAGATTTTATTTTTAATGTATTTGATCCATTATTTTCAAAACTTAATATTAAATTATTATCTGATATACTAGATGTAATAATCCCTAATTGATTGAGAGATAAATCATTACTGTCAGTATTAAAATATGCCTCTGAGAGAAAAGTATCTGTATTTGAATGAGATATAAAACTTTCAACCAAATTCATTTCCTTGGTGCTATCATCAATTATGTGTAATGTAGCGTATAAAGATTCAAATTTATCCGTGGGTACAGTGATAATATTTGTTGTAATGCCTGTTGCACATGTCTGAATACGAGAGCTTAAATCTATTGGTCCGATTGAAGTAGTGCCTAAACCAATCGCATTTGTATTAAATTTGGATGAAAATATTTTTAAGTCATAATCTCTATCATTTGTTAGATCCAAATCTGTATTTGGTGTGAATCTTAAATTATTGTCAACTAAATTAAAATTAATAAAATTATTAATTTCAGAGTTGGTAAATCCAATACCCGAATTAATTAAATCAGATTTTTCAACTAAAACATTTTTAGAACCATTACTTAATAAAAGTAGATTTGATAATTGAATTTTATCAAAAATCTCAGAGGATGATGTACTTTTTACAATTATTAAAAGGTCATCAAATAATTCAGTTATATTATCAAAATTACTTATATCAATAAATTCATTAAAAGTTCCTTGGAAATTAGAAAATGTATCACTAATGTTATCAATTGATAAAACATCATTTGTATTGCAACTAATAAAATCAGATAATCTTATATTTTTAAACTTAATGAATCTAGAATTATTACCTACAACATCAACATCTCTCACAAGATCAATATCTTTAATTTCATCCACTCTTTTTTCATTAATCAAATCTACAATCACATTCAAATTTGATGTAAATCCAATTCCTGCAACAGCAGATGATAATACTTCAGTATCTGCAAAATTTTTCATACCACTCGTATGAAGAAGATTATTAACCTGTGTTCTCAATGTCTGCCATTTGATGGGACTTTGGATGGAGTATGACATATTTTGATAATAATCATTATCGGCAACAACTTGAAAATCTTCATCTAATTTTCCGATATCATCATTCCAATTTAAATTTTTAAGAACAGAAAAATCAGTTTTGAATTTCCCTTTATTTTCAATTATTTTAGATATCTCACACTGACTTCCAGAGTTTTGTCCAAGTAATTTATCACCTACTTTTAACTTATCCCTTCCAAAAATTTTTAACTTTCCAACATCTGCACGACTAATAGTATTATTACTCTGAATATTGTTAACTATTAACTTTTCTCCAATATTAAATTCAGATTGATTTTGAGAAACTAAGAAAGATGGATAATCAGATTCATTAATAATAGTTGAAAATGTTTTTACCTCTGTTATTGCAATTCCTGTATTTGTAGAACCAAATTCAGTTACACTTATACCAACCTCTGCTTGATTATTTACGTTAGGATCAAATGATACAACATTTAAGAGTTTATATCCATAATCTTTTGAGTTAAATCCAGTTCCAGAGGTTCCAAATTTTTCAATACCTTCAATAAATACCTTATCACCAACCGAGAATGGATCAATAGGGAATATAGGATTAGGTGTAACTACTCTACATGTGAAAATACCTGATCCGTTTGATTTTACTTCTGTTATTACAATTCCATTGGTATTGTTAACTGCTCTTAAAGTTACTGTCTTAGAAGGTAAACCAATTGGAAGTTCAGTAATATTAACAGATAAAATACTATTTTCCAACATTACAGGTTCTAAAAATCCACTCTCTATTTGTTCACCAGTATCAGTATTAACAACAATAATATCAGGTGCTTGTATATAATTTGCTCCACCATTAGTGACACTCACAATACCAAGAGTTTCAGTATTAATAATATTAACACTTGGAGAAATAAGACTTTCTGGTTTTAAAGTTTTGTCAGAGGAATATTCAAATCCCTCATTTATAATTCTAACATCATTAACATTTCCTATTGAAGTTGAAGTAGGTATAACAACCGCATCTATTCCCTGAGAATTTTCTTGCACTCCTGCAAAATTAGGAAGTCTCTTATAATTTGATCCTCCAGAGATTATCTTAACAGTTTCAATAGATCCTCTTGCTGTCTTTGAATTAGTAGTGTATTTTAATACATCACATTCACTAGAATTATATGATAATTTTTCTGGAATATCATTTAAAAATATTTCAAAGTTATTACCACTCACATTAGAAATATTATAGGAATCATTATAAACACTATCATGAAATGAGATCTGTGAATGATTATTTACTTCTGTATCAGTTGTACTAATTGTACCTGTCTTTTCTAAATTATAATATAATATATCTGGTATATTGTTTTCATAATTGACTGTCAGAGCTGCTCCCGCTGATCCATTTGATCCTGATGTAGAGACACTAAACACTGAAGTTGTTCCTGATGATACGAACTCATTTTTATAATCCTGATCATAATAAATTTTAAATTCATATCCAGTCAGGGAAGAATTTGATAGATTGAAACTTAAATTATTATTCTTAACTAATTGTATTTCAGGATTAATTAATGATATGAACTGCGATGCTCCACCTGTTGAACCGATACCAGTAATATTAGGAATATTTTTTGATACATCAATATTAGTTTCACATAATTTTATGTTATTATCATCAATTTTATAAACAAAATAATTTTTATTTTCTAGTCCTTCAGGTAAAAGATCTGATTCATATTTTACTTTATCACCTGTTTTTAGTCCATGATTAACAATTGTTATCGTGTTGGACGATGTATTAATTGCAGTAGAATTAAATCCTACAGGATTGATTAAAATATTTCCTGTTACAGAGTCTCTCGATACATTTATCGATGTGGATAAATTAGGTTTTATCGATAAAAATATTTCATCTTCATTTTTTAACTCATGAGGTTCTGTTGTTGTTACTGTGCTTTTTATACTTTCAACCTTACCTGTAATTTGATTGAAAACAGTTTCAAATAAAAATTTATCACGTAAATTCTCACTAACACTAGGAATACTTCTAAAATAAACTTCATCCGAATTAATTTGTGTTTTTATTCCTATTGAGTTGATATTTTTATTAACAACAAATAAATCTTGAGGTAAATTGAAAGTAGATGAATTTCTATCAGTAGAAATTGCTATATTACCTGATGGAGCAGTAAATTTAATTTTTTGATTTGTTTTAAATGGATGGTTTTCAATAAAAATTTGTTTTACTTGAATACTTCTTGTAATATCTTGTCCTGCAAAGGAAAATGAAACCTCCTCTGCTCTGCCGTCAGTAGTGCCTATTCCAACTGATTGTGATGGATTAAAAAATATTTTTTTATTAATTTTAGAGTCAAATTCAGAAATTGATTTATTAATCGTAAATTTATTTGTTAAATATTCTACGTTTGACCCCTTCGAATGCTCAGTTGCAGATGAACCTCTTTCGATTGTTAATATATTTAAATCTTTAAATATGTTTAATATTTTTAAAGTTTCATTTCCGATAGTAATACTACTACCAACCGAAACTGAAGATGGTATATCTGATACAAATATTTCAGTGGTAAATCCAACAGATGATGCTGTTATTGTTGATATTGTGGTTGTTGTAAAAGTTGTAACCCCAATCTTAAATGAATTATTCAACGATGAAATGTCAGTTGATATCCCTGATATTTTAACCACATCATTATTCTTAAAATTATGATTTTGATCAGTGAAAACATTAATTTGATTTTCTGACCAAGTGATAACAGAATTATCATTTTCTTCAATTGTTGTATCAACTGATTGTATTGTTTTTCCTAAAATTTTAGATATAGAAGATACTAATCCATCTCCATCAGTATTTTGATTATCAAATTTTAAAAACTCATCAACTTTATAGTTTGATCCTCCAGATATGACATCTAATCCTGTTACTGAACCTGAAGAAATTGAGTCTATTTGAATTTTTTGATCTTGAATTTCATTTGTTTCAACTATGAAATCATTTTCCGCAAAATTATCGGCGATTTTATATGGAAATGTATTTCTAATTAAATTATTTGATATAAAATCAAAATTAGTTTGTAAATTTTTATCAAAATTAAATGATATTAACTTTGATCTAAAACTATTTCCTATAAAATATGGAAACTCTGGTTTATTCTGATCATCCACTGTTGCATGATAGGCATAAACTCCATTTGGAAATTCTTTAGTTACTTCAAATCTACCATTATGCTCATCTAAATCACCAATACTATTGTCATATTTAAAGTCTTCAATAAAGAAACCTTCATTAAAGGTAGTTACATCTGGTCTATCTTCAACATTATCAATGTCTAAAACATATCCTGATTTTAGTTTTGTATCTAAAGGAGATAGTTGTTGAGGGTCATTATTACCTAGAGGTCCATATATTGGATTTCCATCATAAGCCCAACCTATCAAATCAGAATCACCTAATAATGATGAATTGCTAGCATATGGATATCCTATAAAAGTATATTTTAACTTATTATCAGATTCTTCTAAGAATTGATATTCATTTCGCACATTATTATTAGCATCTAATTTTGTTAGATGTTTATTTAATGTCAGTGATCTTACCTTTGAATCAATAAATACGTTTTTTCCTGCTGATTTAACGTTTATTGAGGTATCATTAGAATATCCAATCCCCTGATTTACTATTTCTACGTCAGTAATCTTACCATTTTCAATAATTGGTCTTAATTTAGCACCCGCTCCTAACCCTGTAGGGTCTATTACTTCAAGATCTGGTGAGGAAAAATACTCCTGACCAGCAGAGTTAATAATTAAAGAATTAATTCTTCCATTTATAATAATAGGTTTTATTGATCCTTGTTTACCATTTTTTACAGTTATTATTGGTTTTTTATGATTATTAATAACAGTTGATCCATAACCTTTTCCTGATTCATAAAGATATACTTGTTTTACAGATCCTCTAACTTTTGGTATTGAAATAATTTCTTCAACGGATGAGGATGTTTCAACTGCAACAGGATTAAATTTTATTAGAACTTTTATTTCTGGATAAGAAAAAGATTGAAATCCTGTTCCAGTGGATCCTAGTGATACATTTTTATTTCTTTCAAAATTAGTTAATATTGTTCCACCAATTCCAGCGTTTGCTAATCTAAACGAATTATCATCATCTTTTAATACATAATAACTTAATGATGTGCTTAACCCACTTATTGTTTGTGGTATGTCAGAACCAAGTCCAATTTTTGTTGAATAGTTTATCAAATCTCCATGATTAAATCCATGATTTACAAAATTTATTTTATTAGTTGATGTAGATATTCCTGATGGTTTTACAAATAATTTTCTATTAGTATAATTTTTACCGCCATCAACTACATTTACATCTAAAAGTGTGTTTCTAAGACCTACTTTAAATATATGATTTCCTGAAGAATTTCCAGTTAATCTTACTGTTCCTATTCCTGACGTTAAATCTGAGAGAGATTCATATAATTCTATAGTATTACTGTTTAATATTTTAGGGAAATATACTGATTGATTTACTAAAGTACTGTTTCCAAATCCAATTATTATCTCTGGATTTGAATTAGAATCATAAATTATTGGTTCGGATGTTTTAAAATTATGATTATTATTAAATTTAATTCTGGATGTTGGGTTTCCAACTGCAACAGTTGATATTCCTCCACCAGATGTGGTTGATTTTGCATCAAAAAATTCTTCTCTATATCTTGTTCCAATAACTGGTTCAAGTATACATCCTGATCCATTTCCCCCAGTTACACCAATTGAAATAATTTTATCAATGTCAAAAGTTTGATTACCAATAAATACATCTTCAATTTTTCCACTGATAACTGGTTGAGCTAAAGCATTTTCTCTACTTCCTGAAGAAATCGATATAATTGGAGGGTTTATTACATCAAAATTTTCTCCCTCATTTAAAACACTTAATTCGGTCAAAGGACCAAAAAACATTTTATCTTGAGACTTATAATTTAGTATTTCAACACCATTTTTCAACATTCCAATTTCTCCTACTGGAGTTAAATCATTATTTCCATTGCTTAAGTTTTGACTTAAGGGAAATTTTTTAATTAATTTTTGTGCTCCTATCTGTCCAGATCTTTGGGAGAATAAAATAAAATTCAGGATACCACTATTTTCACTTCTTGAAAATGATATATTTTTTCCATCTGCAACACCAGATGGAGAGCCAAACAATTTAATACTTTTATCTCCAACTTTACTAATAAAATAAATTCCTGTATCTAAACCAACAAGAGAGTCACCATTTGAATATGTGTAAAATACCTTATCACCAGTATTAAATGGAATATCAGTGTTAAAAGTTATAGTTGTAAAATTAGTTTGATCATCAGTATCTCCTGAAAGTGGTTTAAAGTTAGGATCAGTTAAATCGAGAGATACTTGATCTACATTAATGTCAATTTGCTTTGAAAATTCTGAAGAATTATTGTTTATAAAGGAAGGTAGTGAATTAGATGTTACATACGCATTTTCACCTTCAATATAAACATTCTGAATATCTGAAATAACCGCATCATTACCAAATTCAATTGGTGCACCTGAGCTACTTGCCTTATTTAATTTTTTTCTTAGTTTATAATCTGTTCCTATGTCTATGTTATCTAAATTTCCACCATTGAGTGTAACATCATTAGAATTAATAATTGATATGAATTGATTACCTGTATCAATAATTTTATTACTAGTTCTTTCAACTATCTCTACAAAATCACCTTTTTTTAAACTTGATGCATCAGTTTCACTAGGTAAAATAAATTTACTATTAATGGGATCGAAATTAGTAAAATATGAAGAACTTGTATTATAAATCCAAGAATTACAGAATATTTCTTTGTATGAATTATTCTCTTTAGGATTTTCAACTTTATCACCTATTGATTTTACTGATATAATTTCTCCCTCCTCAACATCTAAATTACTCTCTTGCTCAAATTCTGATAATACACCAGTTAATCTTAAAACAACTTTTTTATTCAGATTACCATCTTCAAAACCAAAATAAGTTATGTTTGATCTTATATTAGCAGTTGGTTCAATTTGATTATCAACACCTGTACAACCTAAGAATTGATTTACAGTTTTATCAGTATAATTAATCGTATTTGATCCAGATATTAAAGTTCCTGTTACACCAAAACCAATTGTAGAATCAACTGAAATTATATTCGAACCTGGTGATACTGTTTCTAAAGATTTTGTATTTGGAACAATAACAAAATCACCTTGAACATCTGAGGTTTCATCATAACCTACAAATAATCCGATTTTATAATAAGTTGTAATACCAGTTAATCCAGAACCACTTCTTTCAAAGGGTTCTATATCTGATATTGATGCGTTAATGTCTAGATCAAGATCACTTCTAAAAAGAGTTTGACCAGTTAATCCTTTAAGTAAACTTTGCCCTTTAAGTTTAATTGGATCTCCCTCTATTAACTCTGCAACACATACTCTTCTTCTAACATAATTTGCAGTTGATGGTTTTATTAATCTTTCTTCTAAATTAATTATTTTAGGAGTAATACCATATAAAACATTAAAAAGTATTCTAAATGACTCTTCTGTTCCTTTTGTTTGATATAATGATCTCGCTTCACCTATAAATGTACCAACATCCAAGTTTGATTGAAAATCTATCTCCTCCAAACCAGGTAAAAAAGTTGATTTAAATTTTTTGTAAAATTCTTTTAAAAATAGGGAACTTAAGTTTTCAACCGTAGATGACTCTACATGCTCTGCAGCAGATGAAGTGCTGAATACTATATCTTCTTTATTTACATCTGAGTGATAATTAGTGATACCACTAAACCCACGTTTACAACCAGTGAAACTTATTGAAGTTGATCCAGTATATGTGATTATTTCATCATCAATCTTCAATAAACCATATTGATTTGGAAATCCTTTTGTGCTGGTAACATTAATTATTTCATCACCAACAGTGGTAATACCTACTGTTTTAGAATTATCAACTATAACTTCAGGTGTTAAATTATCAATATTTAAATATTGATCTAAATTATCAGAAATATCACTTACACCACCTTGATATTCTTGTGAAATATAATATTGCTTTAAAAAATCAACGGTTAGAGGACTCTCATCCCGAATAAAATTCGGAAGTTGATTAAGTAATACATCCTGTATCTTTACTTTACTTACAATACCTGTTTCAATCATGTTCTAATTATTCTTCCATTTGGATAACTTGATGAATAAAAATCTCTAGTAAACTGTACACCAGAAATTTCATCTCCTGATGAAATAACATCTCTAGTCATATTTATTGAACTATTTGATATGTCTAATGAAATATACAAATCCTTAAGACCAACTACATCATTTGATTCTGGAAAAGCTTGAATTTCAACTATATTATTTGGTTTTGTTGTTGATAAGAAATTAATTGTAGATAAATTTACCTCTCCTTTTTCATAATCAATCGAACCCGCTGATGAATTTATGATTCGAATTGAGTTATCATTTAATATTTTTATAATTTTCAAAATTCCTGTTTTTAAATCAGAATTGGGAGTATCAGATAGGTACAATGTCCCTGAAAATCCAGAAATAGTGAATCCTGTGGATCTAATATTAAATCCGTTTGGATCTACGTAAAATTTGTTACCAAAACAGAGTTCATACTGTGCAAATTGATTTGCAGATATTTGCAAGTTTCTTCTAATTCTAATTTTTGTTATATTTGAAGTAATTGCATTATCTGTATCATCTATAACTTTAAGTAATTTACTATATTTTAATCTTCCACCAAATTTATTCAAATTTATTGATTTTGAATAAGTTGTCAGTGAATTTACAACATTAGTTTTTAATGATTCTGCAGTTGAGATGCGAGAATCATCATAATAAACATTTGAATCAAGTTCAACATATAATAACTTTAAATCTACAATTTTTTGATTAATACCTGATATTGAATATTGCTTCAACTTAGATAAAATTTGATTTTTTGTAAAATCAGATACTAAATCACCATTTTTGGGTTTTATACTAATTACAACTGTTCCAAACTCTGGAGGATCAAGTTCTTCACCACCAATTATTGAAACTGATTCAGTATTTGGGTAAATTTTCTTAATTATTGCCTCATAATCTCTTGCTGTCACTGCACGATTTTGTGACGAGTAAGTCAACGGTGAAAAATATTTTATGGAGTCAATTGATTCTATATTTCCACCATTTTGTGATTTAAGATTAGTTGTAATTGATGTAACACTGGCATTTACTGGATTCCCGTCTGATTTAGTTAATCTACCAGAAAAAGTAAATCTCTGTGCTCCATTACCATCCTCTCCATCTGTCGTAATATACTTAACTGTGATAATATTTCCATCTAAATTTGGTCCTTCTCCTAATTTTTTACCAAAAAATCCATCTCCAAACTTCAATTCATACCTTTCGTCCTGAACTTCTTTTATTAAGAAAATTTTTGAGTTGGAATCAATGGTAATAATATCATTTACTAAGGAATATTGGATACCATCACCATTATCAGTACTATTTTTAACGTGAACAATAATTTTTGATATATCAATGAAAGGATTATCTAAAATAAATCTTTGATCAAGAGATCCATCAAAAATAAATTGTTTTTCTAAGTAAGTTCCTTGAAATACATTAATATTTTCAAATTTTGCAATTTTATCAACAACATTTGCCTCAATTTTTTCGGTGATTGCAAAGGTATATGTCTCATTATTTACGTCCCCAGTGCATACTAAACCTGGTTGTAAGGTGACTGCACTTACAGTGTCACTAATTTCAACATCGAATGAAATTTGTGCGTTTGCTGCCGTTCTAGACCGTGGTGTATATCCAATATTGCTTGCCAATGATACTACATTTTCTCTTAAAGTGGCAGAATCCAGAAAAGATTCATTCACAATCATGTTTGAGTTGAATGCAGTGATATAAGTATTGTATGCAAGAGTATCAATTAAGACAGAAAAATTTGACCCATCAAAATCAAAGTCACTAAATTTGGAATTTGCGCGTAAATAGTCTTTAATTGATATTTTTATCTGATCGAAATCGAGATTTGTGAAATTTGAGAAAGGCATTTACCTTGTTGCCTCTAATATGAATGAATATTCCTGAGTTGGGAAC
>MDTD01071883.1_pt1 | contig 11915 bp, 13 predicted proteins | sample 811221 | NCBI WGS metagenome assembly MDTD01 (sample SAMN05326646, study PRJNA326480) | marine metagenome | isolation source: seawater | place: Pacific Ocean: South West | collected 2011 | reverse complement strand
GAGATTGATGTTTGGTATAAAAATGGTGATTTAATTTTGGCACACAATTTAGCAGATGATATCAACTACAAGGTAAATGATAATTTTTTAAAACAAAAAGGCTTGTGGTGTCATGCAAAAAATTTAGATGCAATTAATTATCTAAAAAACCTGAACGTAAACTTTTTCTGGCATGAAAATGATCAAATTACAATAACATCCAAAAATTGGATTTGGTGTCATCCAAATACAAACAGTGAAGCTAAAATCAATAATTCAATAATTTGTTTACCCGAAATAAATAAAAAAAAAATAAATTTATTTAGTGGGTTTTGCTCAGATTATATTGAAAATTTTTCAGTCAAATTTAAAGAATGTCTATAAATGTAATAATACCTTTAGCAGGTGAAGGTACCAGATTCAAAAATAAAGATTTTTTAAAACCAAAACCGCTTATAAAAGTTTTTAAAAAAACTCTAATTGAAATATCAATAAGATCTTTAAATTTGAAAGGTGCTAGTTTTTTTTTTATTATAAAAAAATATAAAAATAAAAAATTTAATAGTGAATTAATAAAAATTTTAAAAAAATATACTTCTAGAAATAGAATTATTCAAATTAATAAAACTACTAATGGACCGGTCAGTACATGTTTAAAAATCAAAAAAATAAATCAAAATAAACCACTTATTATTGCTAATTGCGATCAGTATTTAGATTGGAAACCTAAGCTTTTTTTTGATTTTGTTAAAAAAAAAAATGCCGATGGAGCAGTTTTAATATATAAATCAAGAAACAAAAAAAATAGTTTTGTAAGTCTAAAAAATAATAAAGTTTTCAATATAGTTGAAAAAAAAGTTATTTCAAATCATGCACTAATTGGAGTTCATTATTGGCAAAAAACTAGATTTTTTTTTAATTCTTCAAAAAAACTTATATTTGATTTAAAAAAAAATAAAAATAGAAGAGAACCTTATATTTCTGAAACATACAAATATCTCTTAAAAAAAAAAATGACTATAGTTCCCTATTCTTTAAACAAAAAAGAATATTTTCTTATTGGAACTCCAGTGGATTACGCTAATTTTAAAAAAAAATTTAAAAATAAAAAAAATGATAAAAGGTATTTTATTTGATCTTGACGGAGTTTTGGTATCTACACAAAATTTACAGGTCTCGTCAACTCTTAAAGCTCTAAAATATTATTGTAAACTAAATAATGATATTAGATCTTTGGTGAAACAAACAATCACTACAAGAGAAAAACTTAAAATTTTAACTGATGGTAATTATCTTAAAAAAAAGGATATTTCGAATGTATATAAATTAAAAAAAAAAATTTTTAATAATGAAATTTCTAAAAAAAAAATATTTTCACTAAAAATTTATAATTTATTTCTTTATCTTGAAAGTAATGATTTCAAATTAGCTCTTGTTACAAACGGAAATAAAAAGACTAGCAAAATTATTCTCAAAAAATTAAAGATAGAAAAATTTTTTAATGTTATAGTCACGAATAATTCAAATGTTAAACCTAAACCAAATCCCGAGCCATATTATTATGCTATTTCTAAACTAAATTTAAAAAAAGAAAATTGTCTTATTTTAGAGGACTCTCCTGTGGGCATACTTTCTGCCCAGAGATCAGGAGCAAGATATTATAAGGTTAATACTCTTAAAAAAATAAATTTAGTAAACATAAAAAGACTTATAAAAAAATATTCCAATATAACGTAAATGTATTATCTTAAATAAAAACTTATATGAAAATATATAATTTCAAAAAAATGAAAGGAGGATGGTTTGTTGGTGACTTTTCTCCAACAGCTTTTAAAACCAAAAATTTTGAGATTTCTTATAAATTACATAAAAAAAATGAAAAGTGGCCATATCATTATCATAAAAAGTCTATAGAAATTAATTTAATACTTAAAGGCAGAATGAAAATAAGAAATAAAATTTTAAAGAAAAATGATATTTTTATTTTAAAAAAAAAAGAAATTGCAGATCCAAAATTTTTGACTAACACATATATAATATGTGTGAAGGTACCGTCTTCAAAAAATGATAAATATTCTGCTAAGACTCATAAGAGAATTTAGAGAATGAATAATTCTATTTTATATAGCGCAAAAATTGGTGGGTATGGGGTTGAGATCAAAAATATTAAAAATTTAATTAATAGTATAAAAAATTTAACAAAATTAAATAATTATGAAATACATTTGTTTTATAGTAGTGAATTAAGACCTGAGGTTTATAATTTTATTGAAAATTTGAATAAAGAGCAGGTTAAAAAATTTAACAAGGAAAAATTAAGCTGGTTTGATTGGCTCAATATTACCAAAGAACATTCTAAAAATTTTAAATACACTTTCTTAATGCATGATGACGTATTTTTTTTGACAGAAAATTTTGATGAAATTTTTATAAATGAATTTGAAAATGTTGAAAATTTAGGTGTTGCTTGTTTTATAGATGATGCTTACAAAGATGGTCATTACCATCCCCAATTAAGAGGTGCTTTTCACATAGATAGATTAAAATTCGATGCCACAAGTTTAGGAATAGATTATGAATACCACAACCAAAAACCTGGATGGTTTAATAGAACATATAAATTGAAGAAATTTTTAGATGTATTCACAAAAAAAAATAAATTAATCTTTAATCAATTTTCTAAACTATTTTTAAATTATAAAACTTTAGATTTTCCTCAAAAAAAAACTAAAATACACGCATGTTTTACTGAGTTGATGGCTTTTAAATCTGAAATATTTAGACAAATAGAAATAACAGATTTAGATATTCCCCATGGACTATTTGCTGATGAAGATATTTGTCTCTCAACCCAAAATCAGGGCTTTATAAACTTGTTATCTCCTAAAGTTCATTATATTCACGATTTACCAGCTCCAAGTGTTACCAGAGGGCATTCAAATAATCAAAAAGATAAAGATAAAGTATCAAAAATTTTTAAAAATAAATGGGGTTTTGCACCTATTAAATTAGAGTCTCTTACTTTTGATGAAAAATCAGACTATATAAACAAAATAGAGAGCATGTATCAAAATAAGTTTACGTGGACGAAAAATTTATATTCATATGAATGGATTTATTTTAATGAATAAAAGTATAAGAGAAAATATTTTTTCTCTTCTGTTACTTCTTTTTTCAATTACGATTTTTCTGTTAATTTTTTATAGATCAGAAATTTTTTGGGATGGTGAGAATAGGTCCTATTACTTAAAGTATTATATATTTTCAATTTTATTAATTTTTATTTCAATACTAACTTTTTACCTGAATAAACAAATTAAGATTTATTTTTTTATTTTTTTTTCATCTGTTTTACTAACTTTATATCTTTTTGAGGGATTTCTTACCCTCAAGGTAATTAAGATAAATAATAAAAATAAAGAGCTTTATGGTATTAATTTTGAAAATAGATCAAGACTTCAAATTTATGAGGACTTAAAAGAAAAAAATAAAAATGTTTCTGTAACAGTTTCTCCATCAATTTATTTGGATAAAAAAGAAATAAATTTATTTCCATTATCAGGTAAATCAAATTCTTTGACAATTTTTTGTAACGAAAATGGATATTATTCTATATTTGAAAGTGACAGGTATGGATTTAACAATCCAGATAATGAATGGAGTTCAAGTGAATTAGAGTACTTAATTATAGGAGACTCTTTTGCTCAAGGAGCATGCGTTAACAGACCATATGATATTGGTTCCCAACTCAGAAATTTATCTAAAAAAAATGTTTTAAATTTAGGTTATGGTGGAAATGGTCCATTGATAGAGTATGCCTCATTAAAAGAATATTTTCCCAACAATGTAAAGAATGTAATTTGGTTGTATATGAATGGAGATATGATCAATTTAGAAAGTGAAATTAAAAATAAAATTCTAATTCAATATTTAAAACAAGATGATTTTTCTCAAGTTCTTAAAAAAAAACAGGATCTAATAGATCAAATAGTTGAAAAAAATATTATTGAAGAAAATAGTAAGGCTAAAAACAAAATTAAGTTCAGTTTGATTAAAAATTTCATAAAATTATATAATTTAAGAATGAATTTTTTCCATAGCAATCCAAAAGAGTCTCCTAAACTACATAAAAATTTTAAGGAGATTATCTTAAAGTCAAAAAATTTTTCAAACGATTTAGGTTCTAATTTTTATTTTGTATATTTGCCAGAATATTCTAGATACAAACTTAGAAAAAATTACGACAATAGTAATTATGAAGATGTAAAAAAAATAATGAAAGAACTTAATATCAAATTTATTGATATTCATTCAGGAGTTTTTCAAAAAGAAAAAGATCCTTTAAAATTATTTCCTTTTGGTCTTAATGGACATTATAATATTGAGGGTTTTCAAAAAATATCAGAGTTTATATTTTCTGAAACACAATGATGTAAGTCAAAATTTATTACTTCAAAAAATAAGATAGTTCACTTCCCAAGTATTTAAAAATTAAATCATTACCTTTAGCATTAGGATGCCCTTCCTCTAAGTTATTAATTTCACTAAAATTTCTAAAATAAGTCATTGGATTATAAAGACTAATAAAATTAATTTTTTTTGAATTTTTGAAAAAATTGTAGAAATTATTTATTACATAGTTTCTCGCTTTTGACGTATTTATTTTATCATATAATGCAATATCAATGAAAATTATATTTGAACCACATTGTTCAGCTTCGTCCTGAATCTTATTAAATAGTTTTTTTAGTAAATTTTTTTCCTTTTCAAATTTTAAATTATTAATATTTTTGGAGGTATCACCTTTTTTTTCTAAAAGATTTTTTTTATTTTTATAATTTTTTTTATCTACATAATCTATGTAACTACCAGTAATCATTATGTAGCTACTTTTTATAAATTGAAAGAAATTGGAATTTTCCATTAAGTAATTATATATAATTTTATCATTTAGAATTGCTTTAAGTTTGTTTATTTCATTTTTTTGTATTTCTAATTCATTATATTTATTAAGTTTAAGAATATTTTTCCGAATTACTCGATCGACATCAATAAAAAAAAGTACAAACTCAGGTTTAATTTTTGAGCAATATCTCTTTAAATATAAATACATATCAGCATCACTAAATCCTCCGGCTGCTGAATTAATAAAATAGTAACTTGGGTACTTTTTTTGTACTTTCGACAAAAATAGATCTTTATCATCAAGCAACCAACCAAAAACATTCGAGTCTCCTAAAACTAATATTTTTTTTTCATTTGATGAATAATTATCGTTAACAAGTATTCTATTGTGATACTTGCCAAATTTATATGTGACTGATATTTTTTCTCTTTCCCCTTTATATTCATGTTTTGCGAAACCTTTATTTTTATTTAAATATACACCGTCAGAATTTTGAACACGCCAACTGCTATTTTTAGCCTGCGGATAGAAAATTGACAAAAATATCTCAATAAATACTATTGATATTGTTATAGCTATTAATGATAGTAAAATATTTCGTATAAAATTCATTTAATGAATTACCTATCTAAAATAATTTTTTGGGATATTTAAATTTATTTAATTGAGAGTAATCAAATAACGCTAACCTTCTTAACACAATAGATTTTATCATTATGAAATTATATTTATACTTTAATTTAAACTTAATAAAATTTAATTTATTTTTTTTAATATTTTTGAAACTCATTGAATTTTTTGCTTAAAAAAATTTAAGATTTCTTCAATTAATCTAATATATTTTGGCTTCCAAGATAATATTTCACCCAAAAACTTACCTTTTCGCTGTGTTAATGGTATATAATATTTATATTTTGTTCCGTAATTTAAAATATAATTGGCTACTTTTAGACATTCTTTAATACTTCTTTTTTTAAATTTATATTTTTTACTTAACATTTTTTTTAACTCATTATTATTTTTAGGTTCTTCAGAAATATTTTTTTCACTCCACCAAAAATTACCTATCGAGATTGTTGGTTTATTAAAATAAGAAGCCTCAACAATTATACTTGAAGTATAAGTTGTGACTATATCCGATTTAAACATTAGTGCATAAGAATCTATTTTTTCAAAAGACTGAATTATAGTGGTATTTTTATCTTTAAAATTCAACCATTCTAAATCATCATCAGAAGGCGTTTTTTTTCTTGAGGGATGAACTCTGATTACAAGATGAATATCTTTGAAATTTTTAATAATTTTTTTAAATTTTTTAAAGGCATTTAATTGATCAAATTCCTGATCAACAATAGATGCTTTTTCATAATCTCTTGAACTAAAAAAAGTAACTATTCGTTTATTTGACGGTAATTTAGGTAAAAGGCCTTTCGTCTGATTTTGCGTAAAATTAACAATATTTTTGTCTATATGTATTTTGTTTAATTTTTTATTTTGAAAATACTTATGAGCTAAAGTTATTTTATTTTTTTTTTTACTTTTATTCCAGTAATAATTTATTTTATTTTTAATTAAATTTATATTATGTGCATCTTTCGGGTAGATTTCAAATTTATAAATATCGCTACCTCTTTCGTGAATTGAAATATCAACTTTTAATTTTTTAGCCGCACAAATAATAGGGTAAGTAGTTGCAAATCTATTGTTAAAAGTAAAAATTTTATCAGGATGACTTTTATTTATTATATTTTTACTTCTCTCATAAATCAATCCCGAAGAATAAAGAAGTGGATATACTTTATTTATTTTATCATTCAGATTTAAATTCACATTTTGATATTTTGATATTAAAGATGATGCTACACTAGCACCTAAATTACAGTCATCATATTTATAATTTTTAAGTGTTTTTGTATTGCCTCTAAATTTTTTAGCCCATTTTGAAACTTTATTTTTATCGATTGGAATATCAACGTGATTTATTTTTATATTTTTTTTTGACAAAATATTGCAAAAATTATTAATTTTTCTTTCATAAGATCCTCCAATTATTTTAGCAATTGGATTTAAATCCCAATCTGTCCAGGGTAAATTAAAGCCAACCCAACAAAAATTTACATCATGTCCTTGTTTTTTTAATCGAATTGCTATTTCACCAGATGTTTCGATATGTGGAGTTGCAGCAACACTCTCAATAATCAATATTTTCATTAATAAATTTTGTGAGTTTAGTTCATTAAAGTTCAATCTATAAGATATTAAAAAATATTTAAAAATCAAATAATATAAAACTTAACCCATCTCAGTTTGACAGTATATCTTTAAATATATATAGAGGCGTGGTAAAAATGAAAAAACAATTTTTTTCCAAAAGTTCAAAAAATATAATTAATTTAAAAAAAGATTTCTTGTTAAAAAATGATGAGCTTATTAAACAAGCTCGAAAATGGAACAAATTTTATAACAAACAGCCTAAAAGAATATTATGTAAAGGATGTGAAAAGAAATTAGATAAAAAAATTTTTGTTTCCCATCATACAAGTTACACGATATGTAAGTATTGTGGTCATTTAAACGGTTTAAATAAGGATACAAAAAGGTTTAATGAATTTTTGTACAAAAAAGATAAAAGCAAAAACTTTTCAAAATTTTATCTTAAAGATTATCAGGCAAGAGTAAAAAATATTTCTAGACCAAAATTAGATTTTTTGAGAAAAATAGTTAAAGGAAAAAAAGAAATTCTTGAATTAGGATCAGGCGCTGGTCATTTTTTAAAAGCATGTGAATTGAGTAATATTAAAGCCGAAGGTTTCGATGTAAATCCTTCAATGGTTAAATTAGGAAATAAAATGTTAAAAAAAAATAAAATAAGTCAATTCAAAATTGATGACATTTATGACATGGTTTTAAATTGTGATAAAGAAATCTTAACACTTATAGGTGTAATCGAGCACCTCGAATTTCCAAATTTAATTTTCAAAAATTTTAAAAAATCTAAAGCTCAATACCTATTTATTGCAGTACCAACTGTTTCTTTATCAGTTTTTCTCGAAAATTCTTTTCAAAACATTTTTCCAAGAGTTTTAGGAGGAGTGCATAATAATTTGTACACTGAAAAGTCTTTAAATTTTATAGCAAAAAAATATAAGCTAAAAATTATTGGAGAGTGGTGGTTTGGAACTGATATAATGGACTTAATGAGAACGATAATAATTAATGGTAAAAATTTTAATAAAAAATTATATGATCAAAACTTAAATAAATATTTCACATCATTTATAGATGACTTACAATCTGTAATTGATAAAAAAAAATTATGTAGTGATGTGCATATGGTGATTTCTAAATAATAATGAAGACTATTATTGTAATACCTGCAAGAGGTAATTCAAAAGGTATTAAAAAAAAAAACTTATTAAATTTTTCAAAAAAACCTCTCCTTTATTGGTCAATAATTCAGGCTAAAAAAACAAAATTTAGAAAAAATATTTATGTTACTTCTGAAAATGAGGAAATCCTAAAATTATCAAAAAAATTAGGTGTGAATGTTGTTAAAAGACCACACTCATTAAGCCGTGATAACTCAACTTCAGAGTCAGCAATTAAACATGTGGTAAAAAATCTAAGTTTTAAAGTAGACAATGTAATTTTTTTGCAGGCAACAAGTCCACTTAGAAAACCGATTGATATTGACAATGCATATAAAAAATTTATTTCTTCAAAATCTGACTGTATATTTTCTTGCCATAAAGCGCAGGATTGGTTTGATGTGTGGGCCAAAAAAGGTAGAAAGAAAAATAAACTTGTTCCTTTACTTGTTAATTATAAAAAAAGAAAACCCCGACAATTGTTTAAGGAAGAACATTTTATGGCAAATGGATCAATTTTTATTTTTAAAAATAAAATCTTAAATAAATACAACAATAGGCTTGGTGGTAAAATTAATATATACGAGATGGAGGAATGGCAATCCTTTCAATTAGATGATATAAAACAATTAAATGTAATGGAAGTTCTATTTAACCAAAAATTAAGAAAGTTATATGTTTGATGTAGAAAAATATTTTGAAACAAGTTCAAACGTAATTAAAGAGCTCAAAGAACACAAAAGCGCGATACTTTCAATAGCGAATAAAATTATTGAATGTAGCAAGAACAATACTAAAATATTAGTAGCTGGAAATGGTGGATCATGCGCCGATGCTGATCATTTCACAGGAGAACTGCAATGTACTTACAAAAATAGTAATAGATCTGCAGTTTCTGCAATTAATATAGGAAGTATGCCAGCATCAATAACAGCTTGGGCTAATGATTTTGGTTTTGAAACTTACTTTGAAAGACAAGTTAAAGCCCATGGAAATAAAAATGATATTTTGTTTTTAGTGACGACTGGTGGAGGAAATTTAGAAACAGGAGCGTCTACTTGTTTAATAAAAGCAGCAGAGGAAGCAAAAAGAAAAAATATGTTTTTAATCTCACTAGTTGGAAAATCTGGAGGTGAATTAAAAAAAAAATCTGACATATGCATACATGTTAAAAATAGTGTAACAGCATTTATACAGGAAGCTCACATGTCAATAATGCACTGCATTTGTGAAATTTTAGAAGAAGAACTAGATAAATAAAATATTATAATTTTTTTAAAATAAAAAAATTCAATTGTTGGCATCTGACAAAACTTGCTATAAGACTGAAATATTATTAACTCAAAAAAAATTAAAAAATGTCAAAAAAAACAAACATAACCAATTTTAAAAACACACCATATATAATTGCAGAAATAGGAATTAATCATAATGGATACTTAAAGTTGGCGAAAAAAATGATTTATGAGTCTAAAAAAGCAGGAGCTGACGCAGTGAAATTTCAAAAAAGAAATGTTGAAGATTTAGTAAATTCATTGCCTACTTTAGGAAAGTCCACTGGATATTTAAGCAAAAATGAAAGAGATATAAATCATAAATCGAAAAAATTTGGAACCTGGGCTTATCCAGATGTGAGACTTGAACTTACAGATTATGAATACATAAAATTAAAAAAATACTGTAAAAAAATTAACATTGATTTTATTGTAACACCTTGGGATGAAACTAGTGTTAATTCATTACTTAAAATAGGTGTTGACTACTTAAAGATAGCAAGTATTGACGCAAATAATTATCATTTTTGCGAATATGTAGCTCAAAAACGAAAGCCAACAATAATAAGCACTGGCATGTGTACATATAATGAAATAATTAAAACTCAAAAAATTTTTAAAAAATACAACACTCCACATATTTTTCTACATTGTACTTCTGCGTACCCAAGTGATGAAAAAGACAAAAATTTAAATTGTATTCCAAAATTAAGAGAATTATTAAAAGATAATGTTGGTTTTTCTGGTCATGGAACTGGCATAGCCGGTTCTGCTGGAGCAACTGCTCTAGGTGCAAAAGTAATTGAAAAACATGTTACCCTTAATAGAAAGATGCTAGGACCTGATCATGCTGCTTCTTTAGAATTTAAAACTTTTGCTCAAATGGTAGATACTTGTAGAAAAATTTATATTAGCCTAGGGTCAGCAGAAAAAAAATTTTTAAAGTCTGAAAAAACACTTCATAATATTTTATGTAGAAAATTTGTAGTAAGAAAAACTATAAATAAAAATCAAAAACTAACTAAACAGAATATTAAGACTGCTTTAACGTATGAAAAAAAAGGAATATTACCAAAGCAATATTTCCAGATTTTAAATAAACGTGCTAAGAAAAAATTAAAACCCGAGCATGTTTTAAAAATTTCTGATATCAAGTAGTTTTCAAAATGATAATTTCAAAAACTCCTTACAGAATACCTTTATCAGGAGGTGGAACAGATATTGAATTTTATTACAAAAAATCAAACGGTCATTTAATTTCTTTAGCAATCAATCAGTATGTTTATGTTCTACTTATGCCTAGAGAGGTTGATAAAAACTATTTAATCCAAACTACTACTACTCAATTTTCTAAAAATATAACACAAATTAAACATCCTTTAATTAGAGAGACATTAAAATATTATAATTTATCCGAAAAATTTCATGTGGGGACATATTCAACAGTTCCCACGAGGACTGGCTTAGGATCTTCTAGTGCAATGGTAGTTGGTTTAATTAATTGTATAAATAAATATAAAAATTTAAAACTATCTGCCTTCCAAATAATCAAGGATGCTTATAAAATTGAGAGACAAATATGCAAATATTATGGAGGTTGGCAAGATCAAATAGTAAGTCAATATGGAAGTTTAATTGATATTAAAATCACCAAAAAAGAAAAAGTAATTGTAAAAAAAATTAAAATTAATTCTAAAATTAAAAATATAATAAAAAATAATTTTCTTCTAGTATATACAGATAAAAAAAGAAATTCCTCAGATATAATATTATCTCAAAAAAAGTCGTCAAATGATATAATTAAATATTATGATGAACTTAAAAATTTAAATAAACCAATATTAAATGCTATTAGGAATGGAAATGTAAAATTTATTGGTTCACTATTTAATAAACATTGGAAATTAAAAAAATCATTATCAAAAAAAATTTCAGATCGACAAATAAATAAATTTTATAACGATTTAAATAATAAGTTTAGAGTTCTTGGGGGAAAATTAATTGGTGCAGGTGGAGGAGGTTTCATTTTAGTTTGTACAAATAACAAAAAAAGACTTTGTAAAGAGTTAGAAAAAAATAAAATTAACTTTATTCATTTAAATATAGAAATGGATGGATCTAAAATAATTAATTATTAAGCATTTTTTAGAATGCGAATATAATGTTTTTGGATTGATTTATTAGAACAAACTAATACCTTCCCTTTTGAGAAGTCATTACCTCCTTGCCAATCTGTGATAAAACTTCCAGAATTTTTTACAATTAAAACAATGGGCATTATATCAACAATTTTTAAACCACTTTCTATTAATACATCATATTTACCCTCAGCTATTGAACAAAAATTAAGTGCATCAACTCCGGTTACTTTAAAAAATCCTTTGTAGT
>MDTD01048596.1_pt1 | contig 11915 bp, 11 predicted proteins | sample 811221 | NCBI WGS metagenome assembly MDTD01 (sample SAMN05326646, study PRJNA326480) | marine metagenome | isolation source: seawater | place: Pacific Ocean: South West | collected 2011 | reverse complement strand
GGGTACCAAAGCGGCCACGATGTAGATGATGCCACCAACAACTGGATTCATCACGGGCCACCGAGTCGTGATTGGGGTAAGCTGCCTCATCGCCCAATCGTAAATCTCGAACCCGCCTACGAGTGGCAGCCAAGCTACAGCAAAAATGTACCCATCTCCTCGAACCACGTTCGCCGCGCCCTGTACTGGAGCCTGTTGAGCGTGCCCACTGCCGGCGTAAGCTACGGTGTGGCGGGTGTCTGGGGTTGGAACGATGGGGATAGCCTGACCCCTGGGCATCCCGGTGCCGGCACACCGCCCGACTGGAGGGAGGCCGTGACCTACGAAGGTGGCGAGCAAATTGTCCACCTGACTGATTCGTTTCAGTCAATAGACTTTCACAAACTGCGGCCCGATCCGTCCGTTCTTGCGGAGCAACCGGGTGACGAGAAACTGGCTGAATTCGTCGCTGCATCAAGCACGGCGGATGGGAGTTTGGTCGTCGTTTACACCCCGGTTGAGGCGCGCCTCAAGATCAATGTAGCCAAGCTGCCGGCTCCGCTTTTGGCGGCATGGATCAACCCGCGTACCGGAGAAAAACCGGAGGTGCTTGCCGTATTACGCGGCTCCGCCCTCGAGTTTCCCGCGCCGGATTCCGGGGATTGGCTGCTGGTGCTTCGCGCCCAGAAACCGGTTCCCGAGCCGGCCGGGCGTCGCTAACCCATGCAACTGCTCGCGGTAAAAATAAGCGAGCTGGCCCGGACAAAAAATCTCTTCCCGGGAACATCCAAGATCGTGGTCGCCGTATCGGGTGGCATCGACTCAATGGTGCTTCTCGACGTGCTGATGCAACCCGGACTGTCGCTGCGCGACCGCTTGGTCGTCGCTCATTTCAACCATCAACTCCGCGGTGAACAGAGTGATGCTGATGCAGCGTTTGTGGAGCAGGCGGCCAATTCCCGCGGCTTACCGTTTGAGTTGGGAACCGGGGATGCCCGTGCGTTTGCCGACGAATCAGGCGGCGGGTTGGAGGCGGCTGCGCGCGAGTTGCGCCACGCGTATTTCGCCCGCTTGGCCAAGCGCCTGGGTGCGGCCCAAGTCGTGTTGGCGCATCATGCCGATGATCAGGTGGAGACTTTTTTCCTTCGTCTGGCCCGCGGTGCGGGTTCGCGGGGACTCGCAGGGATGACGATGCTGGCGCCGTCACCGGTTGATTCCGGTATCACACTTTTGCGGCCGATGATCGAGACGCGCCGCAGCGAGATCGAGGCGTACGCCGGAGAGGTCGGTGTCAACTATCGCGAGGACGACTCCAATGCGGACACCCGTTTTTTGCGAAACAAAATCCGGCATCAATTGCTGCCAACCTTTGTTGAGCAGTTTGGCCCTTCGTTGCATCGGCAGGTGGCCAAGGCCATGCAGCTTGCCGGAGACGATGCGGACTGCATCGACGCGCTGGCGGCGCGGTGGCTTGACCAAGCGGAAGACGGGTTCGAGGCGTTGCCGGTGGCGGTGCAGCGGCAGGTGGTGCAACGGCAATTGTTCGGGCTGAGCGTCGAGCCGTCTTTTAACCTGATCGAAGCACTCCGCTCCCGGCTTGGCCAAGCGATTGAGGTGGCTCCCGGAAAACGTTTGCAACGGAACGAGTCGGGTGTTGTCGAGTGGGCGATGCCAGCGGCGGAGCCGGTTTTCTCCATCGCATCCTGCGAGGTGTCGCTGCTTGGCCAAGCGGGTGAGGCAGAGTTCGGTAGTCGCACTTTTTCGTGGGAACGAATGCCTGGCGGCTTGGCCAAGTGGAATGAGCTTGGCCAGTTGGAGAGCGGTGAGGTGTTCGATGCCAAGGCGCTTGGCCAAGCGATCACCCTGCGACACTGGCAGCCGGGCGATCGTTTTAAACCCATCGGCCAAACCGGCACCGCGAAGCTTCAGGACTTGTTCGTAAACCAAAAAGTGCCACGGGAGGAACGCCATTGGCGCATCATCGGAGAGTCAGAAGATGGGCGGCTGTTTTGGGTGGACGGCCTGCGGATCGCTGAGCCGTTTAAGGTCACTGAGGCAACCGGGGAGTTGCTCGTGTTTCGTTTCGGCTGACTGTTTTTCGCCCGGTCAGTTGGAGAGGATGGCGGCGTCCCAATCTTTCCAGACCGGTTCGTAGCCGAGCCGGCTGATCGTCTCGGCAACGGTTTCCGGCGGGCGCTCGTCGGCGATGTCGAATTGGCCGGTGGCGTTGGTGCTGCGATCGGCCGGTGGCGTCCATTCGCTGGCGTTCCCGGCCAACTCGCGGATGTTTCCCCGTTCGGTGTAGTGGAGGTTGTCATTACCGGCTCCGGTGTAGCCGCCCGGCTCGGTGTGGCTGCCGGCGCTCATGGTGGTGATGCCCATCGGGATAAGCCGGTCGCGGAGGGTTGCCGGCTCGCGGGTGGACAGGACGATTCCGAGGTCGGGCAGGAACAACCGCAACGCGCAGATGGTTTGCACCAGGGCGCGGTCGTTGAATTGAGTCAGCGGTTCGAATTCCCCGGCGCAGGGCCTGAGCCTCGGCAGTGAGACGGTGAGTTGGGATTTCCAGCAGTGCCGTAGCAGGTACTGCGCATGAGCGGCGAGGCAGATTGTTTCACGCCGCCAATCGCTCAGGCCGTAAAGCGCCCCGATACCGAGCCGCCGGAAACCGGCCTCGTGGGCGCGTTCCGGGGTCTCGAGCCGCCAGTTGAAGTTGCGCTTTGGCCCGGAGGTGTGCATGTCGGCGTAGACCTCCCGGTGGTAGGTTTCCTGATAGACGACCAGCCCCTCAGCCCCGGCCTCGACGAGTGGTTGGTATTCCTCCGTCTCCATCGGGCCGACCTCGAGTGAGATGGAGGGGATGATCTCGCGCAGCGCCGCAACGCAGTCGGCCATGTAGCTGCCGGAAACAAATTTCGGATGTTCCCCGGCGACGAGCAGGATGTTGCGAAACCCCTGATCGGCCAGAGCCCGAGCCTCGCGTACGACTTCATCGATCGAGAGTGTGACGCGCAGGATGGGATTGTCCCGCGAGAAACCGCAGTAGGTGCAATTGTTGATGCACTCGTTGCTGAGGTACAGCGGGGCGAATAGCCGGATGACACGCCCGAATCGTTGTTGCGTGAGTTGGTTTGACCGCTTGGCCAAGCGCTCCAGTTGGCCGGCGGCGGCGGGCGAGAGCAGTACGGCAAGGTCGGCCAACCCCGGCTCTCGCTTGGTCAGGGCGGTAGCCACCTCCGCTTCGGAAGCCGTTTCTGCCGTCCTGCAAAGGGCGTCGATGGGTAATCGGTCGAACTGTGCGACGAAACTCACGGAGCCAAGTTAACGAAGACACCTCGCTTGGCCAAGCGTGGTTGTTTTTTAGGCAAGAAACGAATACCGTTCGCGCCCCTGAACATCAGGCCGGCGACATGTTTGGATTCGGGAAAAAAAAATCAGGCGAAGACGGCGAGGAGCATCGATACTATCTGCTCCCCGGGATGGGGCGGTCCAATCGCCGCCGTCATAAGCTGATTTTTCTATGGAGCATCGCTGCGGGCTTGGCCGGCTCGACCCTGATCGGCTTAGCGATCTGGCTGCTCAACCGCTGACGCTCAGTTCTTCAACGCAGCCAACTCCCGGCGCAACAGGGCGGCCATCGGGGCGACCGTGTCCCGGCTGAGGTCGAACCGAATGTTGCAACGGTCGAACAATTCCGGCAACGGCCTTGAGCCGCCCAGCGCGAGTGCGGCCTTGTAGTCGCCCAGAGCCTTCCCCCGGTCTTCCTTGCTGTTGGCCCAGACCTGCAGTGCGCCCAGTTGGGCGATGCCGTATTCCACATAGTAGAACGGGTGCAGGAAAATGTGCAGTTGCTTGTGCCAAAACTTGGCCTTGGCCTGCTCGTAGCCACTCCAGTCGACGTTGCCGCCGAAACGGTTCATGAGGTCGGACCACGCGGCATCACGGTCGGCGACCGTATGGCCGGGGTTGAGGTAAAGCCAGTGCTGGAACGCGTCCACTGTGGCGATCCATGGGAAGACAAAAACGATCCCCTCGAGATGGGCGATCCGGGCGCGTCGCACCGCTTCCGCGTCGTAAAATTCCTCGAGATATTCACCGCCGAGCAGTTCCATCGCCATGGAGGCAACCTCGCAAAACTCGATCGGTGCGTGGCGGTAGGAGTGCAGTGGCTCGTCCTGACTCGCCATTGCATGAAAGGCGTGACCTGCCTCGTGCAGCAGCGTCTCGACATCGCGCTGCACTCCAACGGAGTTCATGAAAATGAACGGCAACCGTGCTTCGTCAAGCGAGCATTGGTAGCCGCCCGGTGCCTTCCCCTTGCGGTTCGCGAGATCGAGCAGGTCGAGGTTTTGCATCGTTTGAAACCAGCCAGCGAGTTCGCCGTCAACGTGATTGAAAATCAACTGGGATCGACGGATCAGGTCAGCCACGTCCTCGAACGGCTTGAGCGGCGGGCGGCCCTGCGGATCGGTGGCAGTGTCCCACGGTTTGACGGAGTCGATGCCGAGCGCGGAGCGGCGTTCGTCGTGCAGTTCGCGGAGCAGCGGCACCATCTCCTGCTCAATGGCATCCTGAAACGCGATGCAGTCGGCGGGCGAGTAATCAAAACGGCCGCGGCGTTGGTGGGCGTAATCGCGGTAATTGCTGAAGCCGGCGTTCGCGCTCATCTGGTTTCGCAGGCCGGCGAGCTCGTCGAGTTGGCCGTCGATGGTTCCGGCTTCCTCGAGTCGGCGGTTGGCCACGAGTTCCCATGCGTCCTGTCGGCGGGCGCGATCCGTTTCCTCGAGGTAACGGCCCATCTGGACAAGCGTCTGCTCCTTGCCGTCGAACTGTACCGTCAGGCCGCCGATGACTTTTTGGTATTGCTGCCCCAGCTTGGCAGTCTCTGTTTCCAGCGCGACATTTTCGCTTCGGAACAACTCGACCTCGAGCGCGGTGTCGCGGGTGAACACCTCGTAGCGCTTGGCGTCGAGTTCGCTCCGTTGAGGGTGCTCGGTCAGCGCCTTGGCCAGTCGAAAGTTGCGCTGCTTTTCCTCCGGTTCGATCTTCTCGACGAATTCGAGGTAGGCGGTTTCCGCGGCCTTGTCCTCGGTTTGGCAGGTCATTGCGATGTAACGCTTGGAGCCTTCCTCGGCAAGCGCGGCGGAGAGTTCCTCCCAGTTCAGGATGGTTTGCTCGAGTTGGGCCGCGTCGGCCGCGCCGGCCAATTGCTGTTCCAGTTGATCGAACAGTGGTTCAAGTGAAGCCCAGTCGCCGGGGTTCAGGTTCGCCGGGATGAATTGGCGCGGGGTGTGGATGGAGATTTTTTCAAACATAAATCGTCGCGCCGACGATGCGGGATTTCGCCCAAAAAACCCAGCCAGTTTACTTCGCCTAGGCCAAGCGCGACATTGGGCCGCCGGGGAAAATCAAGTGCCGAATCTCATCCATGGGCAGCAGCACGCGAAAACTGCCCTGAGTGTATGGGCCGACCGTGTAGGGATGGTAGTGAAACTCGAGTCCCTTTTTTGAAAACGTGAACGCAGTCCCGAGCAGATCCTTGCGGGTGACGTCCTTGAGCCAAAGCGCGTTTTTTGCCTTCAACTCGCGCCGGATGATCAGCTCGACAGGGCTCTGCCACAGGTACATTGGCTTGAAGATTTGCGCGAGTCGGACCGGCTCGACCCGCCCGTTTCGAATCCAGTAATTCGCGTTGAAATACGTTGTGTTGCCGTGCGCGCCGCCGGTGTACTCGTAGCGCTTCCCCCGAATGCTGACAACCCAGCGCGAGAGGTGTGCCGCCTCGTAACTGTCCTCGATGGTCCAGTCGTAAAAGCTCGCACCGAGCAGGGTCGGATCACTCGAGGCTTCGTTCTCGGCATCCGCTGCCTGCCGGAACATCCCGGTGAAGGCCGACTTATAGTGGCCGACAAACCGGTTCTCGATCGCTTTGTTGAGCTTGGTTTGCTCCGCGCTTGGCCAAGCGGTGAGTTGAGGGTAGGCGGTCGAGGCCTTGGCCCGCAGTGGGCCATCCGCCCGCATGCGGACTTCCTCGCTCTGCTTGGGCTTGGGCAGCAGTTGAACCGTCTCGGGCGCCTCCGGCGAATGCAGACAACCGGCGAGCAATAGGGCGCTTGGCCAAGCGATGAGTTTTGTCACTGTCACGGGGAATGCTTTCGCAACACGAACAGGAGCGTTCCTTGTCGATCCGATGAGACGTTACAAAGGTGGTTGTCGTATTGGTTTGAAAGTTCCTCTGTGAGGTACTTCCGCATGGCGATCCCGTGGTACTCGACGTAAATGTTATGGATTGGGATTTCCGGTACGTTGGTGAGTACGTCCCGCAGAATCTCGGCCTCGGCAGTCTCGGCATCGACCTTGAGAATGTGAACCTTTGTGAGGCCAAGCCGGGTCAGCTCAGCGCTGAGTTTTCGGGTGGTGATCTCTTCGCAGGAAAGGCCGCTTGGCCAGTTATCGCTGGGATGAAGTGTGGCGGCACCGGAGTGTGCATTTGGAGCATGGTGCAGTTGAAACGATCCTTCCTTATCCCAGATGCCGTACCGGTAGGTTTCGATGCCTTCAACACTTCCAACATTTTTAGCCAACAATTCAAACGGGGAGGCCGATGGTTCGTAGCAGATGATCCGCGCACCGGGAAGGTGCGTCCGGAAATGAATTGCAGCCGCGCCGCAATTGCTCCCGACATCGATAATAACAGGCGTATCGGACTCCATCCGCACATCGGTCATCGGATAATCCTTTCCATCCAGCACAGAGCGGATCATCTCCGCCTCGGCTTCAGGGAATGAGAACAGGAGTTCCTGATTGCCTAGTGGGATTTTAATTGAAGTCATCGTCGAAAAGTGATGCTAACAAAACTCAAACTGACAATCCAATCCCGGATTAACAAACGAAGCGCACGCCAATCACTTTTGAAGATGAGGTGAAGATGGATGAACCAGGATCAGCAGCGGGTACAGGGTTTTCGCTAGACAGCGTGCAGAAATTGGGAGGCAGCACGCGTCTGTCTTTTGTAAGGGAACACCCGACAGTAACTGGGGTTTTTCACCGATTGTCGGATTTTCGATTATTTTTTCCAATGCCGCTGGCCGCTGCGGCCGAACAGCAATCAAACCAACAAGAATAATGATTAGGAAAAACAGACTCGTATGGATGGCCTTACTGATCCTTGGATTTGTAACAATTTCGGATGTGAACCTTCAATCGGCTGAAGGCGGCGATCAGGTTGCAAATCAAGCCACTGCAAACTCCGACTCTGACCCCAAGCCCACGGCACACACCGCGGATAGAGTGGATATGCTTTGGGTGCTCCTCGCAGCTTCCATGGTTTTCATGATGCAGGCGGGTTTCAAGTATTTTGAGGTGGGGATGATGCGGGAAAAACACGGCTCATCCATAGGAATGAAAAACGCAATCGACTACGTGGTCGTTGCGTTGATGTTCTTTCTCGTTGGCTTTGGCCTCATGTTCGGAAAGTCCGCCGGTGGTATTATCGGAACGGATATGTTCGCACTGGGCGCCATGGAAACTTCAACCGAGGCGGGGGACGGATTGTCGATGGGATACATTTTCTTTTTGTTTCAATTAGCCTTTGCCGGGACTGCCGTGACCATCGTTTCTGGAGCCATGGCGGAACGAACAGCCTTCGTTACGTATATGACCGCCTCCGTTTTTGTCGGTCTAATCATCTATCCGGTGTTTGGGCATTGGTGCTGGGGCAGTCTGTTTTATGAGGGCAACCAAGGTTGGTTGGAGAAACTTGGATTCAGTGATTTCGCAGGCTCCACGGTGGTTCATTCCGTGGGGGCATGGACTGCGTTGGTGGGTGTGTTGGTACTCGGGCCCCGGCTTGGTCGGTACAGCGAGACAGGGGAATTAAATGAATTCAAATGTTACAACATCCCTTACGCCATTCTTGGTGTAATTATCCTATGGTTCGGTTGGTGGGGGTTCAATGGAGGAAGCCAATTGGCGTTGGATGCCGAGGTTGGCGGTATCATAATGAAAACCACCATCGCTGCGGCAGCGGGCGGCTTGGTAGCGTTCTTTCATTGTTTAAAATTTCAGGGTAGAGCCAACATAAACGAAAAATTCCTGGGTGGAATCCTAGGTGGTCTGGTTGGTATCACGGCCTGTTGCAATATCGTTAGCGGTTTTGGTGCGGTGGCTGTTGGGGCTATTGCGGGCATCGTCCACAACTACTCTTTCGATTTGGTCATTAAAAAATGGAGAATCGATGATGCCGTCGGGGCAATCCCTGTTCACGGTTTTTGCGGCGTGTGGGGAACCCTTGCCGTTGCAATCTTTGACGCAGAAAACGGATTCAGCCTAAATCAACTGGGCATACAGGCGCTGGGCTGTGTTGTTTGTTTCATTTGGAGTGCGGGTACAGCGTTTGTTGTTTTTAAACTGTGTAAAGCGACCGTAGGACTTCGGGTTTCTCCGGAGGAAGAATTTGCCGGTATTAACATTGGTGGCAAACACAAGCCAGCGGCCACAGAAGCGATGAGCGAGGCTGATTTAAAGGACTTGATGTGACTACAATCATGAGCTTAGCATTCTCTGGAGGAGGAACACAGCTTGCAAGCGTAGGTTAATCTATTATGCCAGACCAAGTTTCCATTCAAATGGCATCCGGATACAATTTGATTACATTGCCGGATTGGCTCGGAATGAGTCTTCAGGAACGGATCAGTCTTGTTACCGGTGGTAAGGTGCAATTCTTAAAGGCAGGTGAGCCCATGGCCTTGAGAGATGCATTGGAAGCAATAAAGAACGCAGCCTAGGAGACACGTCAGACCAAACGGCAGCGGACGCCGTCAACTCGAAGGAGGTCGTCGTAAAGGAACTGCGCCCCGGCATGGTTTTAACAAGTGATATTTACACAAATGACGGCGTCCTAATCGTCCCTACTGGGACAAAGCTCTCCCTGATTATTCTCAAAAAGTTGTACAACTTTTCTGAAATGTCCGGCATCAAGGAGCCGATCTTCATCGAGCAATAACCGCAGCGGAAGCGCGGATAGCGCGCGGCATTATATCATTGAACAGCCGCAATGGTTGTGACCCCACTTGCGGAGATGAATTGCCCACTCAAATTCCGAATCATATCGGCCGCTGCGGGTTTTGCCTTCATCATCAATTCGCTCGCCGCCGGGGAGGGGCAAACCAAACCGTTCGTGAGCTTCGATGAACCGGTGGCTTCCTATTTGAAACGGATCCAGCAGGGAAAGCAAAAATATGCGTTTCATCCTGAGGTGGATGTGGCGACCTGGCAGGCTTCGGCGCGGAGCGCGTTGGTCAAGCTGATCGGACTCAGCCAGATGCGGGAGGAGTTGGCTGAGTTCAGGGTGAAGGTGGTACGAACCGAGCCGGAAAACGTGGATGGCTTGTTCACCCGTGAACTCTGCCATATCGAGACCGAGCCGGGTATCCGTGTGCCGTTTTATTATCTCGTCCCGGCTGGCTCGAAGGGGCGTGCCCCACTTTTCATCTCCCCACACGGGCACGACAAACTTGGCCCGCATTCCTACTCCGGAGCATTTCGAGACACGAAACATCGGAACGAAATCCTGGCACGCGAGGGGCACATCGCCGAGCAGGCGGTGCGGCGTGGTTTCGTGGCGATCGCCCCCGCCACCCGTGGATTGGCAAATGAACTGCTCGTGCCCGACCCCAAGGGACGCCATGGCAACCGCCCGTGCCGAGCCCAGCTCGTTCACTGCCTGTTGTCCGGGCGCACCCCGACTGCGGAACGGGTCTGGGACATGCAACGCATTCTCGATTGGGCCGTGAAACAACCGGAGGTCGATGCGAAAAAAATCGTTATGACCGGCAACTCCGGCGGCGGTGTGTTGACTGCCTATGCGGCGGCGATCGACACCCGCATCTCCGTGGCGATACCAAGCTGTTCGTTCACCTCCGTGACGAGCGCCGAGGGGTACGTCTTTCACTGCGACTGCTGCCTCGTGCCGGGACTGCGCAACTGGGGCGACTGGAAGGAATTGGCCGGTCTCATCGCCCCGCGACGACTCCTACTCGTTCACGGCGAGAAGGACGGCCTGCACCACCGCCCCACCGTCGATGCGCTTGGCCGGGAGGTGAAATCGATCTTCAAATACTTTGGTTCCGCCAATCACACCGAGTTGAAGTGGGGCACCGGAGGGCACCGTTTTTACCCAAAATACATGTGGCCATTCATCGCCCGCGCATTCGAGCCGCCCCCCGATAAACCAAACGCAAGGTAGGGACGGCTGTCCCAGCCGTCCTTGGTTGGAGAGAGCACACGCCGCTCGCCGGTTTTTTGTTTTTGGCGAGCCGCCAAAAACCGCACGCGAGCCGCGTGCGCTCCCCGTGGATTTACCAGAGCTGCTGAGCACGCAGAGCCGGCATTCGAATTCCGAATTTCGAATTTGTTTAGGATTTCGAATTTCGAATTTCGAATTTAAAAACCAAGCGCTAGGCCAAGCGGCCTTGTTTTCGGGGGAGCGCTTGGGCTAACTTGGCCTGCCGGTTCGCCGGCTGTTCTCATGGCATTACCGCAAGTCAAACTCGATCAGGGCATCCATGTGATGCACTTGTTTTATTCAGTCGACCGCCAGCTTTGGGAGTCGCTCCCCGAGGGCGCTTCCGCTGAGGCGATGGCCAAGTTGCAGGCGCTTTGCGAGGCCAACGCCAACGCGAGCCATCCCTGCATCCGCACCTACGCCAATGTCGGGGGCAAGGCGGATCTGGCGTTTTTCATCCTGGGCGAGGAGCTTGGCACGGTGGCGCAATTGCACCGCGACATCGAGGCCTGTTTCCCGGGCGGCGCGCTGGTGCCGGTGTACAATTATCTGAGCGTGACAGAGTTGAGCGAGTACATGCCGACGGAGGAGGATTCCAAGCGCCGCGTGATGGGTGAGTTTCGGCTCGAGCCGGGAACGCCCGAGTTCGACGCGAAGATGGAGGAGTTGGCCGGGATGCGAAAGGACTATGAGCGCTATCGCCTCTACCCGGAGATGCCGGACTGGGAGGTCATGTGTTTTTACCCGATGCTCAAGCGTCGCGATGGGGCGGACAACTGGTACTCATTGGATTTTGATGCACGAAAAAAACTGATGTCCGGCCACGCGCGGGTGGGTCGCACGTACGCGGATCGCATCAAGCAGCTCATTACCGGTTCGACCGGTTTGGATGATTGGGAGTGGGGCGTGACGCTCATGGCGCACCGGACGGATGCCATCAAAGAGATCGTTTACGAAATGCGTTTTGATGAGGTGAGTGCCCGGTACGGTGGATTTGGCGAGTTTTACATTAATCTCCGCCTCCAGCCGGCCGATCTTTGGGAACATCTGCGTCTTTGATTGTTTGAATTTCCGCTTGGCCAAGCGCGTTTTTTACTCGGAGGCCGCTTGGCCAAGCTGTAACTTTCGCGCGACTCAAGGTGGAAAACTACAACGAGGAACCCCAGCCAGAAATCCCTGCCGTGCCCGAGCAACCGGCAGCGGATGAATCCCTTGGCCAAGCGGAACCGGAGCCGATTCCTGAGCCTGCCGTCGAGGCACCGGCACCGGCTGCCTGCCGGATTCCGGAGGTCGAAGCCCCGATCGAACCGGAGCCGGCCGCGGAACGTCGCGGTTTTATCAAGTTTCTCTCCGTCGTGATCGGCGGAGTCGTCAGCGCGATTCCATTTGGAGCCGGCATCTTCGCTTACCTAAACCCGCTCACCCGGAAGGAGAGCCGCTCAGGCGACGGCTTTATCAAGGTCACCACGCTGGACGCGATCCCGGCGGACGGCACCCCGGCCAAGTTTACGGTCGTCGCGGACAAGGAGGATGCCTGGAACAAGTTCAAGAACATCAGCATCGGGGCGGTGTACCTGCGCAAGGTGGATGGCAAGGTGAAGGCGCTGCACACGGTTTGCCCGCATCTGGGTTGCTTCATCGATTATCGCGC
>MDTD01046054.1_pt1 | contig 11915 bp, 11 predicted proteins | sample 811221 | NCBI WGS metagenome assembly MDTD01 (sample SAMN05326646, study PRJNA326480) | marine metagenome | isolation source: seawater | place: Pacific Ocean: South West | collected 2011 | reverse complement strand
TAATAGGGCTTTATCCATATTTAAATGGTGGAAATATAAGTTTTATATTTATAATTTTTGGTTTAATTTTTCTTATTTTGGGTCTGTTAAACTCAAAAATATTAAATCCATTAAATAAATTATGGTTTAAATTTGGATTGTTTTTAGGAAGTATTATTTCTCCTATTATTATGGGTTTTATTTTTTTTCTTGTAGTCACACCCATTTCTTTACTTATGAGAATAATAGGAAAAGATGTTCTTAATTTAAAAAAAAATAAAAAAAAATCTTATTGGATTGAAAAATCAGGTCCAAAGAGTAAAATGAAAAATCAATTTTAGTATGAGTTTTATAAAAGAATTTTGGGAATTTCTGAAAGTTAGAAAAAAATATTGGTTGTTACCAATAATAATTGTTTTAGTATTATTTGGTGGATTGATTATACTAAGTCAAGGTTCAGCAGTAGCTCCATTTATTTATACAATTTTTTAAGTGAAAATAATTTTAGGTATATCTGCTTTTTATCATGATAGTGCGGCATGTTTACTTGAAGATGGAAATATAATTGCTGCTGCGCAAGAAGAAAGATTTACAAGAGTAAAACACGATAAAAATTATCCGTTCAATGCAATAGAATTTGTGCTAAATTTTGCAAAGATTAAATTATCCAATGTAGATAAAATAGTTTTTTTTGAAAAACCATTTTTGAAATTTGAGAGACTATTGGAAACATACGTTGCTTTTGCACCAAAGGGATTTAAATCTTTCTGTAAATCAATGCCAATATGGTTAAGGGAGAAATTATTTCAAAAAAATTTTTTATTTAATAAACTTAGACTCCATGATCAAAATTTTAAAGATCAAAATAAAATTTTTTTTTCAAATCATCATTTAAGTCATGCAGCGAGTGCTTTTTTCCCTTCACCTTTTGAAGAAGCTGTAATATTAACTGCAGATGGTGTTGGTGAATGGGCAACTACAACCGTTGCAATAGGAAAAAAAAATAAACTTGAAATAAAGAAAGAAATTCATTTCCCTCATTCACTTGGACTTCTTTATTCTGCTTTTACATATTACACTGGTTTCAAAGTAAATAGTGGTGAATATAAATTGATGGGACTAGCCCCATATGGAGTGCCAATTTATAAACAAATAATTCTAGATAATTTAATTGATGTTAAAGACGATGGAAGTTTTCATCTTGATCAGTCATTTTTTAATTATGCGACTGGTTTAACTATGACGAATAAAAAATTTAACGATTTATTTGGTAAACCTCCTAGAGTTCCCGAAGAAGATGATTTGACACAATTTCATATGGATATAGCTGCATCAATTCAGTCGGTTACAGAAGAAATAATGATCAAGATAGCAAAATTTATCAGAAAAGAATATGATATTAAAAATTTATGTCTGGCTGGAGGAGTTGCTTTAAACTGTGTAGCTAATGGAAAAATATTAGAGGAAGAAATTTTTGATAACATATGGGTTCAACCAGCTGCTGGTGATGCGGGTGGATCTCTGGGAGCAGCTTTAGCTCTATGGTATGATGATGAAAATAAAAGAAGAGTAAGTCATCCAGATAGTATGCAGGGATCGTATTTGGGTCCTGAATTTAATGATGATCAAATTGAAAAAGATCTAAATGAAATAGGGGCAAAGTTTAAAAAGCTAAACTATGATGAATTGATAGATAAGGTTGCTGATGATTTAGCTTCAACTAAAGCAATAGGATGGTTTCAGGGAAGAATGGAATTTGGACCAAGAGCCTTAGGTGCAAGATCAATATTAGGTGACCCAAGGTCTGAGAAAACACAAAAAAATCTTAACCTTAAAGTCAAATATAGAGAAAGTTTTAGACCATTTGCTCCCTCAGTTTTAAGCGAAGATTTATCTGAATGGTTTCAAATTAACATTGATAGTCCATACATGTTAATTGTTGCAAAAGTAAAAGACAACAAGATTATTAAAATGACTGATGAACAGGAGAAACTTTTTGGTATTGAAAAATTAAACATAAAAAGATCTGAGATTCCAGCAGTTACTCATTTAGATTATTCAGCAAGAGTTCAAACAGTCGATAAAAATACAAATAAGAAATATCACGATCTTATAAAAAAATTTAAAGAAAAAACAAATTGCCCAATTGTCGTCAATACATCTTTCAATGTTAGAGGTGAACCAATTGTTAATACGCCCAAGGACGCATTTAATTGCTTTATGGGGACGGATTTAGATATATTGGTTATTGGTAATTATTATTTAGAAAAAAAAGATCAATTAAAAAATTTACGAGTAGATTACAAAAATCAATTTAATTTAGATTAATTTTCTTCCATTTAAACTCATCGGATATAATTTTATCTAAATTTGAGTATTTAGGATGCCAATCCAGTATTTTTTTAGCTTTTTTAAAATCACTAACTAGGTACGGCGTGTCTCCTTTTCTCTTATTTTTAATTTTTAGTTTAGCTTTATATTTGGCATATTTTTGTATTCTTAAAAAAATTTTTTTTACAGAAAATCCTTTATTAGTTCCAATATTTATAATCTCCCTAATTTTTTTTTTCTTTATCAATTTAGCACTCTTTATAATGGCACTACATATGTCTTTTATATGAATAAAGTCTCTTACACATGTACCATCTTGTGTTTTGTAATTATTTCCATAAATATTTAATACATCTCCTTTTATTATTTTTGAAATAAACAAGGGGATCAAATGAGTTTCTGGCGAATGATTCTCTCCTCTTAATTGAGCTGGTAAAGATGATGCAACATTAAAAAATCTGAGTATGATATATCTAATACCTGATCTTTTTATTAGTTTTTCACATTCAAGTTTAGTTCTTGCATATTTACTTTTAGGATCTAATTTACTTTTTTCAGTAACAGGTTTGCAATTAAATCTGTATACTGAGGCAGTCGAAGAAAAAATTAAATTTTGAGATTTATTTTTCTCCATTACGTTCAAAATATTTTTTAATACCTGAATGTTATTTTTGTAATATAAATTATAATTTTTATTTTCGTTAACTAGAGACTCTCCTGCCAAATGAATAATTGTATCAATCTTTTCTTTTTTGAACAAAATATTAAGCTTTTTTTTATTAAGAAGATTTATTTTTAAAAATTTTTTATTGGTTTTGTATTTAATTTTCTTTTTATCAAGTAGAATTACATTTTTATTCTTAATAATTTTTTCTAAGCATTGACCAATATAACCAGCAGCACCTGTGATTAAAATATTCATTTAATAATTAGCTATTAGTACAAAACCATTTTCTTTAAAAATAATAATTGCATCTTTTTTAATAAATTCTGACTCTATAAAATCTTTTGAACATTGATTTATTTTATATAAATAATATTTTTTTCTTTTTTTGTCTTTTAAAAAATTAGAGGTTTTTAAGTTACAAGACAAAAATTCACTTTCTAAAAAATTTGGTAGGTTTAAAAAAGATCTGTCAGAAAAATATATTTTATCATTTTTAATTAAATTTTTTTTATAATGATTGATTAAAATATTAACTTCTTTATGCCAAGTTCTATTTTGAATTTGTTTTTGATTTTTAATAAACATGTAATCATAATTCCTTTTTTCATTAAGAAATAATAATAGGGAAATAATAATTATTATTGGAAAGAATTTCTTCAAACTTTTGTCAATTTTTTTTGTAAAATAATTATCTATAACAAATAAAGATTCTGCTAATACGAAGGCTACAAATGGAAGTATTAAAGCAAAGTTTCTCGCATCATTACCATATAGAAATGACCATATAAAATAATAAGGCAAAATAATAAAAGTTAAAAATTTCCTTGAGTCTTTTTTGGATAATGAAATTAGAAACATGGGAATGATCAAATATATCCCTAATCCAAAAATTAATTTTGATGTTCTATATATTTTTTCTAAAAAAGTTTTTTCTTCTTGCAATGATATTAGGTTCACAGCATTAGCACCACTTAAATCATTTATTACATAGAAAATTTTATAAAGATACCATGGTGAAACTATTAAAGTAATTATTAAAGATAAAATTAAAATATTTTTTATATGGTTTATTTTAAATTTGAGATCTAAAAAAAAAAATAAAATTAATGGAGATATAAATGATATGTAAAGTCCAGTTTGTTTTATTAAACCTGGTGCGCATAAAACGATGCCTAGAATTATTAAAAAATTATTTTCATTAAATAATTTTTTATTGTGCCTGATTAACTCGATTAAATAAATTAATAAGGTTGAACAAAAAACTAATATTGTATCTACAAAGCCAATGTACAAAGTGTGTCTAAATTGATTTAAAATTAAAAGCGAAAAAAAAAGTAAAATAAAACTAAAAAGATTATTATTGGTAATTGTTATAATTCTGATTAAAACCAATAAAGAAAATAACGGGTATATAATTTGTATTGCTTGAGCAAAAAACTCTATTTTATAAGTTCCAATCATTTTGTATGAAAGTGCTTGAAGGGCTGGATATCCAATTGGATAATCTAGGTTTTTGATTGGTAGCTTATTTTCAAAGATATCAATCGCCCAACTATTCCACATTACATAGGGATCACCTGGATAAATTATTTTACCAAAAGATTTAATTGCTAAATATAAAAATATTACAATAAGTACTATATTTAAAAAATTAAGAGAATTTAAATTTATGCTAGGAATTTTAATAATTGAAATTTTTAATGAATCTCTTTTAAAAAAATAAATAAGCAAAAAAATCTCAAATATAAAAATAAAAATTAAAATCAGTTGATTAAAAAAATTGATATTTAATAAAAAAATAACCAAGACATAATTTATTACAATTGATACTGGTAGAGATAAAATTATTCTATCTACGAAATTTATTTGTTTTAATTTATATGAGATTAAAAGGCCTGGTAAAAACCAGCATTGAATTAAAGAGAAAATACCTATAAGAAACATTATTGTTTTATATTTAATCTATTATGAACAATCAAAAAAAAATTTTAATAATTGGTGCGGGTCCCGCAGGGCTTACTGCAGGATATATATTATCAGAAAACGGCTATAAAATCGAAATTATCGAAGAAAACTCAAAATATGTAGGGGGAATTTCAAGAACAGAAGAATATAAGGGTTTTAGATTTGATATTGGAGGGCACAGGTTTTTTTCAAAATCTAACGAGATAAATATGTTGTGGAAAAAAATTTTACCAAATAATTTTACAGTACGTAATAGGAAATCTCGAATTTTCTTTAATAAAAAATTTTTCAATTATCCTTTAGATTTATTCGAAGTGATTTTTAAATTGGGAATTTTTGAGAGCCTCATTTGTTTTTTTTCATTTATAAAAGCAAAAATTTTTCCTATTAAAAAACCTAAATCATACCATGATTGGATTTATAATAATTTTGGAGAACGCCTTTATTTGAATTTTTTTAAAAGTTATACAGAAAAAGTCTGGGGAATAAGTTGTGATGATATTTCAGCAGATTGGGCTGCGCAAAGAATAAAAGGATTAAATTTTAAAGAAATACTTTTTCAAAGTATAAAAAAAATTTTAATTAAAAAAAAAAATAATAAAGTAATAAAAACCCTCATAAACGAATTCAATTATCCCGATTATGGTCCTGGTATGATGTGGGAAGCAGCTAGAGATAGTATTCTCAAAAATAAATAAGTAATTCATATGGGTTTAAAAGCAATAAAATATTCATATAATTCTACAAACAAGAATTGGATTGTAACAGCCATAGATAAAAATAATTTAAATAAAGATATATTTGCAGATATAGTAATTTGCTCAGCCCCAATGAGGGATGTAGGCAATAGTATTGATCCAGAAATTAAATGCTTAAATGATGTCAAAAAATTAAATTATAGAGATTACATCACAGTTGCGGTTTTAATTGATCATAAAAAAATCATTGATGATAATTGGATTTATATTCATGAAAAAAAAATTAAAGCAGGAAGGATCCAAAATTATACAGCTTGGTCTAGTTTAATGGCTCCAAATGAAAACAAAAGCTGCTTGGGTTTAGAGTATTTTTGTAACAAAGATGATAATTTTTGGAATTCAACAGATCAGGAATTAAAACAAACAGCATTAAAAGATATAAAATTATTAAATATAATTAATACAGATAAAATAATTGATTTTTTTGTCGTTAGGCAGGAAAAAGCTTATCCTGTATATGATGACAAATATAAGGAAATAGTTAAAAAATTCGCGTCTGAAATTGAAAGTAATTATAAAAATTTTTATTTAGTAGGAAGAAACGGTATGCATAAGTATAATAATCAAGATCATTCGATGATGACTTCAATATTAACAGTTGAGAATATTATTAATTCTAAATCTTATGATAGATGGAATGTAAATGAGGATGCTGAATATCATGAAAGCTCTAAGATTTCAGAGGAAAGAGCCTTAACTTTACAAAGTTTACGATTTGTTCCAAAAAATAAATGAACCTGTAAGCTAATTAAATACAAAAATTTCAACAGAAGATTTTTTATTTTTTAAAAAATTTGTACATTTATCACCATTTATATTTTTTTTAAATTTAAAGACGAAGCTATCTTGAACCCTAATATTAAATTTTGAATTAAAAGTCTTTGTAAAATATTTAATAATTGTTTTTCCGTCTTTATAAAAATAAGGTAAATTTAACTCAAAAGAAATAATTCTTATTTTATGCTTTAAATTATACAAAATTTTTTTTTCAGCACCCTCGCAATCGATTTTAATATAGTCCGGAATGCCTAATAGTTGAATTTCATTATTTAATGTCGAAGAACGTACAATTTTAGTGATAATATTTTTTTTATTTATGTGATTAAATTGATCTAAACTTTTTTTATTAATTGTACTATAAGCTTCGTTACCCCTCACAACTAAAAATTTACTATTTTCGATTTTATTTGATATAATTTTTTTTTTTAAAATTATTTTTTTTCTATTAAATCTATTTTTAAGAATAAAAAACATTTTACTCTCTGGTTCAAAACAAACTACCTTTTTAGAAAACTTATTAAAAATATAAGTTTTATCACCATGATTTGCACCCAGATCAAATATCAGATTTTCATTACATAAAAATTTTTTGTGAAAAAGATATTCTTTTTGTAACCATTTAATATAATTGGGATTAGTAAATCTTAAGATTAAATAATGAAAAAATGTATATTTAAAATAATTTTTAAATTTATTAACAATTAAATTCATTATAGTGATATTAAATATTAAAGATTGATTAGTAAAATTTAATATATAATTTATTTATACAGTAAATTAGTTAAAAAATTAAATTTTTAATATAGTTTGAAGAACAAAGAAATATTTATATAGTTTTATTTCAAGATGACTTACATTTGCAGCAATGTCTAAAATTTATAAAAAAATAAATAGTTGCAGAATATGTGGCAATAAAAAATTAAAAAAAGTAATTGATTTAGGTAGTCAGTATCTTCAAGGCTTGTTTATAAAGAGTAATTTACCAAAACCCTATCTAAAGAAAATTCCCCTTAAATTAACTCTTTGTAAAAATTGTTCACTCGTTCAATTAATGCACACAACGAACAAAAATATATTATATAAAAATTATTGGTATCAATCTGGTGTAAATGCAACAATGCGTAATCATTTAAAAAATATAGTTAAAACTCTTATCAATTTGAATAAAAAAATTACAAATAACTTTAATGTTTTAGACATAGGATGTAATGATGGAACTTTGTTAGAATTTTATCCAAAAAAAATTAATAAATACGGAATAGATCCAAGTCAAATAATAGATAAAATAAATCGAAAAGATATCAAAACTTTTAGGGATTTTTTTCCTCCCCGAAAAAAAAAGTTTAAAAATTTAAATATAAAATTTGATATTATTACATCCATTGCAATGTTTTATGATTTAGATAATCCAAATGAATTCGTAAAAAATATCAAGTATCACTTAACCAGCAATGGAATATGGGTTTTTGAATTGTCTTATTTAGTGGATATGCTTAAATTAAATTCCTTTGATACTATTTGTCATGAGCATTTAGAATATTATTCCCTAAATAGCCTTCTTTTTTTGATGAAAAAGCATAATTTGAAAATTTTTAAAATTACGAGAAATAATATTAATGGTGGTAGTATAAGATGTTTTGTAACCCATAAAAAAAATTTAAGTTTTGATTTAAAAAAAAACTTTGAAGTTGTTAAGAAATTAATAAATTTTGAAAAAAAAATTAAAATTAATAAAGAAGACCCTTATAAGAAATTTGTAAATCGTATCCAAAATTTAAAAAAAAAAACAAATATATTTTTACATGATTTAAAAAGACAAAATAAAAATATTCATATTTATGGAGCATCAACCAAGGGTAATACTATTTTGCAATGGTATGGTATTGATAATAACCTGATAAAATATGCTGCAGATCGAAATAAAGATAAATGGAATGCACGTACTATCTCTAGTAATATTCAAATAATTAGTGAAAAAAAATCAAAAAAATTAAATCCTGATTATTATTTTGTTCTTCCATGGCATTTTAAAAAAGAATTTCTAGAAAGGGAAAAAAAGTTTTTGCATAGTAGGGGAAAGATGATATTCCCTTTACCTAGACTTAAAATTTATTAATGAAAAAAATAGCTTTAATATTTGGTGTTACAGGTCAAGATGGAGCATATCTATCTAAATTTTTAATTCGGAAAGGTTATATTGTTCACGGAGTTATAAGAAGAAGTTCTAGTATAAATACATACAGACTTGAGGATATTTATAAGGAACCTTTCTCCTCAAAAAGAAATTTCATTTTACATTACGGGGATGTCACTGACTCAATTTCGGTGCTTAATATAGTTCAAAGAACCAAACCAAATGAAATTTACAATTTAGCTGCCCAATCTCATGTTGCGGTATCATTCGAGATACCAGAATATACAACTAATGCAGATGCATTAGGAACTTTGAGAATTTTAGAAGCAATTGTAAAAGTAAATAAAAAGATCAGATTCTATCAAGCGGGTAGTTCCGAAATGTTTGGTAAAGTAGTCGAAGTTCCCCAAACCGAAAAAACACCATTTTATCCAAGAAGCCCATATGGAGTTGCAAAAGTATACTCTTACTGGATAACGACTAACTATAGGGAGTCATATAATTTGTTTGCTTGTAATGGAATTTTATTTAATCATGAAAGTCCATTAAGAGGAGAAACTTTTGTAACTAAAAAAGTTGTAAAAGCACTTTGTAAAATAAAATATAAAAAACAAAAAAAACTATTTCTAGGAAATCTGTATGCTAAACGAGATTGGGGACATGCAGAAGATTATGTTAAAGCAATGTGGAAAATGCTTCAAAATAAAAAACCAGATGATTTTGTGATTTGTACTGGCAAACAATATACCATTAAACATTTTATAAATCGTGTAGCAAAAGAGCTGAATATGAAAATAAATTGGAAAGGCAAAGGAATTAATGAAAAAGGTTACGATGAAAAAAATATTTGTATTATAGAATGCAATAAAAAATATTTTAGACCTGCAGAAGTTGATACCTTAAAAGGTGACTATAGAAAAGCAAAGAGAATATTAAAGTGGAAACCACAAATAAATTTAGATCACCTAATTAAAGATATGATTGCTCATGAGCTAAATTTAATTGAAAAGTGATAAATAAAAATTCAAAAATTTTTGTTGCAGGACATAATGGCATGGTTGGTTCGGCAATATTAAGAGCATTAGAAAATAAAGGATATAAAAAAATTTATACAGTAAATAGAAAAGTATTAGATTTAAGAAACCAAAATAACGTATTTAATTATTTAAAAAAAATAAAGCCAGATGGTGTAATAATAGCGGCAGCTACTGTTGGCGGTATTAATGCAAATAATATTTACAAGGCTGATTTTATTTACGATAATTTAATGATTCAAAATAATTTAATTCATGGAAGTTATTTAAATAAAGTAAATGACCTGATTTTTTTAGGTTCTAGTTGTGTTTACCCAAAAAACTCAAAACAACCAATTAAAGAGAAATACTTACTATCTAATTACTTAGAAAAAACTAACGAACCATATGCTATAGCTAAAATTGCTGGTATAAAAATGTGCTCAAGCTACAATTATCAATATAGCTTAAATTATAAATGTTTAATGCCATGTAATTCATATGGAATTAAAGATAATTATGATTTGAAAACCTCACATTTTTTTCCAGCATTAATCAGAAAGATTATTTCAGCAATTCACAGTAACCAAGATTATATAAAAGTATGGGGCAGCGGAAAACCATTAAGAGAATTAATATTTTGTGAGGATATAGCTGATGCATGTATTTATTTTTTAAATAAAAAAACAAGCCAATCATTAATAAATATCGGGACTGGGATTGATATGAGTATAAATCATTATGCAAAATTTATTATGAAAAATCTTGGAGTAAAATTACGAATTATTAATGAGAAAGGTAAATTAGAAGGTACTTATAAAAAATTACTAGATGTATCTTTAGCAAAAAGGTATGGTTGGAAATATAAAACGTCCCTTGAAAAAGGTTTGGCGCTCACTATAAACGATTATTTGGAGCAAATTGTATTAAAAAAGAAAAATTTTTAACATTTGACTTTTTAACATTACACTAATATAGATTTGTCGCCTGGTGATTATTGCGAAAGTGTAATACCCGATCCCATTCCGAACTCGGAAGTCAAGCCTTTCAGCGCCAATGGTACTTTGTCTTAAGACATGGGAGAGTAGGACGTCGCCAGGCTATTGTCCATGAAAAAATTCTTAGTAATTACAGGTGGTGCGGGTTTTGTTGGGTCAAATCTTATTAAGCATTTGATTTTAAAAACAAAATATAAAATTATAAGTATTGATAACTATTCCTCAGGTAGTGAAAAAAATCATACTAAAAATAAAAGAGTTAAATATCTTAAAGGAAACACTTTAGAGATAGAAAAGCTTTTAAAAAAATATAAATCAAAGATTCACACTATTTTTCATTTTGGTGAGTTTGCAAGAATTTATCAAAGTTTCAAAAATTTAGATGAGTGCTTAGAAACCAATAGTATAAGTTCTAATGCTGTGTTCAAATTTTGCTTAAAAAACAAAATTAAATTAGTTTATTCTGCCACTTCTTCAACATTAGGGAATAAGGGTTTTGATAGAAATTTATCTCCATATGCATTTTCTAAATCTAAAAATTTAGAACTTTTGAATAATTTAAGGATTTGGTTTAAATTTAAGTTTGAAGTTATTTATTTTTATAATGTTTATGGCGAAGGCCAGATTTCAAAAGGCAAGATGGCAACAGTTATAGGAATATTTGAAGATTATTATAATCGAAAAAAACCTCTTCCGGTTGTTAGACCCGGTACACAGTCTAGAAGATTTACTCATATTCAGGACAGTATTGACACAGTATATTACGCTTGGAAAAAAAATAAATGCAAACATTATGCAATTACCCACAGGGAGAGTTGGACTGTTCTTGAGGTAGCAAAAATGTTTGGTGGGAAAATAAAATTTTTATCACCAAGAAAAGGCGAAAGATATGCCTCAGCCCTTACAAAGCTGAGTTTGTCAAATAAAGTTATAAAAAGATATGGAAAACAGAGCTTAAAAAATTATATAAATAAAATAGTTAACAAATGAGCTCTTTACAAATTAAATAAAATTAGATATCAGAGTGCCTTATGAAAATTGCCAGTTCATTAAAATCATTAAAAAAAAGAGATCTTGACTCAAAGCTTGTTAGAAGAAGGGGCAGAGTCTATATAATAAATAAAAAAAATCCTAAGTTTAAAGCAAGACAAAAGTAATTTTATGGATAATGAAAGTCATAAGAATACTTGGAATAATTTCACCAAATTTGTGCTTTGGGGATCTGTAGCTGTTATAATTATTCTTGCTTTGATGGCAATATTTCTTTTATAGAATGATTATTGGATCAAT
>MDTD01089779.1_pt1 | contig 11916 bp, 11 predicted proteins | sample 811221 | NCBI WGS metagenome assembly MDTD01 (sample SAMN05326646, study PRJNA326480) | marine metagenome | isolation source: seawater | place: Pacific Ocean: South West | collected 2011 | reverse complement strand
TGGTTAACGCCAATCTTCGCACAATGCAGATTGAACCATGTTCAGGAGAGGAAGTCAGCTAGACTTTGCTCTCCTGTTCTTTTGTAACCCTTAAATTCCTTTCAGAGACTTCATCATGGCACTGCAGGAATTTCTTGATCAACTTGAACAACTTGTCTCGGAAGCAGAGTCAACTTTTAACTCTGCAGAGAATTCTGACGCGCTGGAAGAGGCTCGAGTAGAGTTTCTCGGCGCCAAAAACGGAAAACTTAAGTCCGTCCAAAAGCTAATGGGTACTGTCGAAAAAGAAGACAAACCTATTGCCGGGAAGACATTTAATCAGACTAAAGGTCGTATCGAAAGTGCGTTCGATTCGGCCAGTGAGCGAATTCAAGGGAGTGGCGGGGATACGCAACGCGATACACAATTTGATCCTTCGCTGCCCGGCGCCGGGTTCAAAATTGGCCGTATCCACCCCATTACCCAGACCATTGATGAGCTCAAAGACATTATGGGGCGGCTCGGGTTTTCGACGGTGGACGGTCCTGAAATCGAAGATGATTGGCACAACTTTGTTGCCTTGAATATTCCTGACGATCACCCGGCCAGAGATCCTTTGGAGAACTTTTATCTAGCCACCGCTGAAGCCAATTCAGGGGAAAAAAATTCTGTCAATTTACTTCTACGAAGTCAGACCAGTACGGTACAGATTCGGGTGATGGAAAAAACCAAGCCTCCGATTCGTATTATTTCGCTGGGTCGCGTTTATCGTCCGGACACAGCAGATGCAACTCACTATCCGATGTTTCATCAGATTGAAGGACTAATGATCGACACCAACGTCACGATGGCTGATCTCAAGAGTGTCCTACGGTTATTCGCCACCAGTTATCTGGGAGACGATGTCACAATTCGCTTCCGTCCTTCATTCTTTCCATTCACCGAACCAAGTGTTGAAGCGGATTACTACTGGAATGATCAGTGGATTGAATTTGGCGGCGCAGGGATGGTCGACCCAAATGTACTCAAAGCAGTTGGATATGATCCGGAGGAAGTAACCGGATTTGCATTTGGGCTGGGTGTCGAACGTCTATGTATGCGTCGGCACGGAATCACGGATATTCGAGAATTCTACAAGAATGATGTCCGTTTTCTGGCTCAGTTTTAGTCCTTATCCTTTTAACTCGTTTCTATCAATCGAATTAGTATCATGCTTGTTTCCTGGAATTGGCTTAAACAATACGTCGCCCTCGATATGGATCGTGAAGAGCTTGAAAATCGGCTCGCCATGTCCGGCTTGAATCATGAAGGTACAGAATCTGTCTTTGACGATTTGGCGATTGATTTAGAAGTAACGAGTAATCGCCCCGACTGCCTAGGGCATCTCGGCGTGGCTCGCGAAATTGCTGTACTCTATGACTTGCCTCTAACCATACCCAATCCCACTCCTGTAGCATCCGGCCCAAATGCAAATTCAGAATTTAGCGTCACAATCAATGCACCGGAACTTTGTCCAAGATACACTGCTCGCATTATCCGGGGTGTCAAAATTGGCGAAAGCCCCCAATGGATGCAGGATCAGCTTCGCACAGTTTTCGCTCCAGTAAGTAAGGACTGGAAACCGGTCAATAATGTCGTAGACATTACAAACTATGTGCTGATGGAATGTGGACAACCTCTGCACGCATTTGATCTTGCCAGTCTTCAGGGACAGCAGATCATTGTACGAGAAGCACAAGATGGAGAAGAATTCGAAGCGATTGATCACCACACTTACAAGCTCTCGGCAGGAATGTGTGTGATTGCTGATGCGAACCGGCCTGTGGCAATTGCTGGAATCATGGGGGGAGCTGACAGCGAAGTAGGTGATAACACCGTTGATATTCTAATCGAGTCTGCCTCCTTCTCTTCGATGGCAACACGAGCGACCTCTCGTGCTCTTAATTTGCACAGCCCATCTTCATACCGGTTTGAACGAGCTCTTGATCCACAGGGAGTTGAATGGGCTGCCGACCGAGCTTGTGAATTGATTCTGGAGCACTGCGGAGGGACTTTGGATGATGGACTCATTGATGCAGGTGCAGCGAACTGGCATCCAGAACCCGTCGTTATGCGTTTATCTCAGGTTGAGCGGATACTTGGTATTTCTATTGATGCCGAAGAAGTTAAGCGTATTCTGTTGGCATTAGGAAACACCGAAACGGCCAGCGATGAAAACTCTATCACCGTCATACCCCCAACTTGGCGGCGGGATCTGTCTCGCGAGGCTGATCTGCTTGAAGAAATCGCACGCATTCACGGGTATGAAAAGATCCCTGAAGATGTTGGAGTTCCAATGGCTGCTTCCTTTAGGAGTGATTGGGATCGTGTAACATCCAAGCTACGCACGACCATGACTGCCATTGGCTTCGATGAATCACTCACGGCAAGCGTGGTCCCGGAATCGTGGACGAAAACGTACAGTCCCTGGTCATCCAAATCTCCGCTGCGGACGATTTCGCCCATGCTCAAGGGTGCAGATGCACTGCGAACAAGTCTGGTTCCCAGCTTGTTAGAAGTACGTCGTATCAATCAATCGCTGGCAAATCCTAATGTGGAATTGTTTGAAACAGCGAAAATATATCTAACGCAGGACGAGGGCCTGCCCCACGAGCAATGGACTCTGGGAATTACCAGCGGACAGGGCTTCCATCATCTAAAAGGGGTCATTGAAACCATTCTGCATTCTCTGAAAGTCGATGGGCAACTATCCGTTGAACCAACACGACAGGATTTACTGCATGCTGACTACAGTGCCTCACTAACTCTAGATGGTAAACATTTTGGATTCATTGGAGAGGTGGACTCTGCTGGATTGAAAGCATTCTCGTTAAGAAATCCGGCGAGTATCGCTGAAATCCGGATAGATCTGCTTGTTCAAAACGCCACCCTCATTCCACAACACACTTTGTTAAGCAACTTCCCAGCCATTACTCGTGACCTAAATATCGTGCTAGCTGAGTCGATACGATGGGATGCTTTAGAACAAAGTGTTCGAAGTGCTGTCGATGCCAACTTATTGGAAGAGATCACATACCTGGAAACCTATCGGAATCCGGAACGCGACGGTACTGATGTAAAACGAGTACTGTTTAGCGTTAAGCTGCGTCGTAGCGATCAAACGATGACGAACGAGGAAGCAGATGGAGTACGTGGTGAAATTGTGTCTGCCATTGAATCACAGCTAGGCGGCAAACTTCTAGGCTAAATCCTTGCAGGACCCTACAACTGGCCTTGCCTGATTTTCCGAAGTCCATCAAATTACCCACCCACTCGTCACTATTATCTAAAACAGTTTATGTGGATGGCTTCCGGCTGTGTCACTTTATGCGTTGCTCGTTGGGCTTCTGTTAACCACAGGCCCTCAGTCTGATTCACCAATCGTGGTGCATTTCACAGCACCATGGTGTCCAGCGTGTCAGAAGATGAAACCCAGTATCAGCTCTCTCAAACAACAAGGGTACGATATCCGGGTTGTTGATGTAACAAAAAACGAGGCCCTGGCCCAGCGATACAATGTCGAAGAGCTTCCCAATACCGTGATTGTTCAAAAAGGGAAGATTCAAGATCGCCAACTTGGATTTATGAGCGAGCAGAAACTACGAGCCTTCATTCAATCACAGCAACCATTGGAAAAGAAGCCAAAGGTGGTACATCCGGTTACGACGATTTCCAGAGCCTCCATTGCTAACGGCTCCTTTGAAAAAGCCCGTCAGTCACGATGGATCAGTGTGAATCGAGCCAATATTAAGCCTCTTGTCCAAATGCTGCCCAATGCTATCGGTAGCCAGTTACTGCGAGCCACAGTACGTATTGTAATGCGAGATGAATCAGGCGTTTCCTTTGGTAGCGGTACTATCATTCACGCTCAACAGGGCAGGGCATTGATCGCTACCTGCGGCCACCTCTTTCGTGAATCGAAAGGTAAGGTACCTGTGGAAATCGATGTGTATTATCCACATGGGCCGAAGCGAGTCGTTGGTCGAGTTCTGGTTTACGATGCTAGCAAATATGATGTAGCTCTGGTTACCATTCCATTCGACGGAGGGATTACTCCGATCCCTGTCGCTTCTCAGGCGATACTTTCCAAAAACCAGAAAGTGATATCCGCAGGCAGCAACGGTGGAGCGAAACCTACATTAGAACGAACCATCATTAATTCAATTAATCGGTACGAAGGTCCGGATAACATCCAGATCCATGGGGCTCCTGCAGGTGGTCGAAGCGGAGGTGGACTCGTCGATCAGAAGGGAAAGCTCATTGGAATCTGCAATGCCGCGGACCACGAAGACAACGAAGGTTTTTATATCAGTTCGCGATATATCATCTCGATGATGACGCGACTGGGAATTGAAGATCTGATAAAGATTGAGTAACCTCCACCAGGAAGAATCGTTCTGATCCGAATGTAGAGTAATAGGATTACAGATCTACTCTTAACGGCCGTTCCGCAACGCGTCCTACTTCATCCGGACCACGTCGCTGCCCATATTGAGGCCATGCAGCCAGACCATCCAACTCCGGCATAAGCTCAACCAGTTGGCTTACCAATGTCTCAGCCAATGCAGACATTTTCTCTGATACCGCTTCATCATGAATACTCATAGCACTACGCATGATCCGAACCATCGCAGCTCGTTTTTTCACTGGATTATCCAGCGTCGATTCCGGTTCTTCAATTAAGTTAGTGACCGGCACATCAAGAGCTTTACTCCAGTTGGCTAACTCCGTAAGCGTAAGATTTGCGGTCGGCTTTTCCTGTTTCCGAAGAGTACGTACATCCACTCCGGTGTGTCGTGAAACACTTCTCAGTGTCATCTCCTGTTGCTCACGAACATAAGCAATTCGATTAACCGGTCGATCTGCCTGATCCACTGGCAATGAAAATTTACGTTTGTGACTTTGTGACTTGGACTTTACTTTTGTTCGCTTCATCGAAGCTGGCGCCAAGGCGTCAAGAAGATTAAATTGAAGATCAACAGTTGCCATGGAAGAGGCCTTTCTTATCTATTACGGTTGATCGTTGCCCCGGCTACTAGCGTAAATAGGGTCTAGAAGCCAAAATTGAAAAACCGAAATAATTGCTTACCCCCGTTAGACGCGCTATCGGGCCTGCGCGTTCCATAAAAAAATGAAAAAACGGCATTTCTTTCCCAGTCCGTAAAGCCTTCCTAAATAATGCGTGATATTGGCAATAAAAACTGCAAACGGAGCATCAAAATTAGGGCTTTTCGTTCAGATTGATTCCTGTTAATTATGGTTACAAAATCGACTATACACTTCATAATGAAGAGATTAACAACATTTACCTGCTTGAGCATTCAATGTCTTTAGAAACGAATCCTGACGGCCCAAACTTTTCCCTGAATAACGGATTACTACCTGCCATTGCGCAGGATGCCGACACCGGTAAGGTTTTAATGATGGCTTGGATGAATATCGAAGCGTATCAAGAAACAATTCGAACTGGTCAGGCTGTTTATTTCAGCCGCAGTCGAAACAAGCTTTGGTATAAAGGCGAAGAAAGCGGGCACATTCAAACAGTAGAACAACTTTTGGTGGATTGCGATCGTGACACCATTTTAATGAAGGTACGTCAAAATGGTGCTGCCTGTCATGAAGGTTACTTATCCTGTTTCTTTCAGGAAGTCACTGAAAATGGGTTCAACACGGTCGAACAACGAATTGTTAACCCCGAAGATGTTTACAACAAATAATCAATCCATTGAAGGAAACATGCCATGAGTGCTGATGCCAAAATCGAAGAACTGGGTCTTGAACTACCACCTGCCCCAAAACCGGGCGGAGTTTATAAGCCTGTCGTCATCAGCGGTAATATGTGCTACGTTTCCGGACACGGTCCACTTCGACCTGATGGCACAATGTTTACGGGGCGAGTTGGTGCGGATGTGGATTTGGAATACGGTTATCAATCAGCTCGTCAAACAGGTCTGGCAATTCTCGCCACCTTAAAGGCGAATTTAGGAAGTCTTGATCGAGTCAACAAAGTTGTCAAAACATTGGGCATGGTAAACTGCAGCCCTGACTTCGGAGAACAACCTAAAGTCATTAACGGTTACAGTGACCTGATGGCTGAAGTCTTTGGAGCTGATAACGGTGTGGGAGCTCGAAGTGCCGTCGGTATGGGTGCTCTTCCTGGTAATATCACTACCGAAATTGAAGTCATCTTTGAATTGAATGATGAATAAGCTGTTCGACAGCAATCTTCTTATATACCCTTGAGAGCATTAATGGCCGACGCCCGTAAAATCCTAGTAACCTCCGCATTGCCATATGCAAACGGACCTATTCACATCGGCCACCTGGTCGAGTACATCCAAACTGATATTTGGGTGAAATTCCAAAAGCTTCGTGGTAACGAGTGTATTTATTTGTGCGCCGACGACACACACGGTACAGCGATCATGATGAGCGCTCAGCGAACGGGCTGTACCGAAGAACAATGGATTGCCAAAATATCCGACGAACACCAGCGTGATTTTGCGGGCTTTGGAATCGAGTTTGATAATTACGGCAGTACGAACAGCCCGGAAAATTATGAACTCTGCAAACAGTTCTGGCAGGCGTTTCGAGACTCTGGTCTTGTCAAAGAAGAGGCTGTCACCCAACTTTTCGATGATGAAAAAGGAATATTCCTTGCTGACCGATTCGTCCGCGGAACCTGTCCTAAGTGTGATGCGGCAGAACAGTACGGTGATAGTTGCGATCAATGTGGCGCCACCTATAGTGCTCGGGAAATCATAAATCCCGTCAGCACCCTTTCCGGCACCACACCATCTTTAAAGACTGCCGATCACCTGTTTATCCAAATCGAACAGTTACACGAGTTTCTTGAAGAGTGGACACAGACCGGTGACCATTTGCAAAATGAAATTGCCAATTATCTCAAAGGGCATTTTCTCAACGAGCCGCTGCGAGACTGGGATGTTTCACGACCTCAACCCTATTTTGGCTTTGAGATTCCCGATGCTCCCGGCCACTTCTGGTTCGTCTGGTTCGATGCGCCAATTGGCTATATGGCCTCAACAAAACAGTATTGTGATCGCACAGGCGATGATTTCGATAGCTGGTGGAAAAATCCTGCCACTGAAATTCATCACTTTATCGGGAAAGATATCACGTACTTCCATACGCTGTTCTGGCCAGCCATGTTGAAGGTGGCGAACTTTACATTACCAACCAAAATTCATATTCATGGATTCCTGACGGTCGACGGTCGAAAGATGTCCAAACGCGATGGGACATTTGTTAAGGCTGAGACGTTTCTCAAGCACCTCAATCCTGCGGCCCTAAGATATTACTACGCTTCAAAGCTCAACAATCGGGTCGAGGACATAGATCTGAATCTGAAGGAGTTCACAACCAAAGTAAACACGGACCTGGTGGGTAAATTTATCAATCTTGCCAGTCGGACTGCCAAGTTTGTTCAGGACTTAGGTCTATCAGCTGAGTATCCCGAAGACGGAGGATTATTCCAGCAAGGTGTGGATGCAGGCGAGGCGATTGCCGCAGCCTATGAAGCCTGTGATTTCAACCGCGCGATGCGGTTAATCATGGAATTGGCCGACCGCGCCAATCCATATGTTGAAAGCCATGAACCTTGGAATTTGCGAAAGGATCCTGAACGTCAGCAGGAATTACAGGACGTCTGTTCCGTCGCACTGAACCTTTTCCGTCAAATTGCGATCTATCTGCAACCCGTACTTCCGGAAATCGCAGAAAAAACAAGTTCTCTGCTAGGAGAACCAATTAACCATTGGGAACAGGCTGCCACACCGTTAACTGGTTCGCCTGTGTCAAAATTCAAACATATGATGCAACGCATTGAAGAGAAAGACGTAAATGCCATGATTGAAGAATCCAAAGATGAAAATGCAGCGGCAGAATCTGAAGTAAGTTCAACTCAGTACAATGACAGTGCTCAGCCATTAATTGACGAGCCCTTAGCCGAAGAAATTACTTTTGATGAGTTTGCTAAAGTCGATCTGCGCGTAGCTCGGGTTGTTAAAGCTGAACATGTTGAAGAAGCCAATAAGCTTCTGAAGCTGACTTTGAGTCTGGGTGGTGATGAAACTCGACAGGTGTTTGCTGGGATCAAAAAGGCTTACAAACCTGAAGATTTAGAAGGCCGCTTAGTCGTCATGGTTGCCAATTTGGCTCCGCGCAAAATGCGATTTGGCGTAAGTGAGGGGATGATCACGGCAGCCGGCCCCGGTGGCGAAGAAGTGTTCATGTTGAATATTGACGAAGGAGCTCAGCCAGGGCAACGGGTCCACTAAAGTTAACCCTCTGCTTCCGCTGCGCCTAAACGCTTTCCGTCGATAACAACCTCAACCGGCGGGAAGTCTTCTTTTGTCAGATAACTCGTAACCAATGAGGCCGCATCCTGCCCCTTATCGTGCGGACTATCGAATCGTAAGGACGCGTAATCAACACTGTTTTCCTCCTGATACAGGTGCAATGTTTGAGTCGGAAAGGCAAACTGTATGTCCAGATGCTGAGCCACTCGCATGATATCAGTCAAAAGTCGGTGGCGTTCACGCAATTCTGTTGGCCAATCATCACATTCAAAGAACATGTAGAGCAAAATATCGATGCTACTGGCGCTGAGATCATTTACATGCACCTGAAAGTAATCTTTGCGAGTATAAGGATGTCGCCGAATGATTTCACGAATTGCTTCACAAAATGCATCTAACTGCTCGGGAGTCGTATCATACTGAACCCCCAATTTTGTCGTGAATCGACGGAACTCTCGTTTTCCCATATTATCGACCACTGCGGTCGTTAATCGGCTATTGGGCAAAATCATGACCGAATTATAAAACGTTCTAACTCGTGTGCTTCGCATCCCCACATTTTCAACGGTTCCTTCAACGCCATCTGAGACAATCCAATCGCCTATTTCAAATGGACGATCGGCAAGAACTGTCAAGGATCCAAACAGATTACTCAACGTATCCTGAGAAGCAAAAGCAAGGGCCGCACCTCCGATTCCAAGGCCTCCAATTAACGCCGTCACATCCAGCTGGAATACATCGGCGAATAGAACTAACCCGACGCAGATAGCAAATGCCTTGAGCACCTTACGGACAAGAGGAATCAACAGGTCGTCAAATCGGGTTTCCGTGGCTGACGCTTTGCGGCTGATGACAGAGGAAATCCAGTCGATGAGTCGGAACGCTGTCCAGACTGCAGCAACGACCGTAAAGAATTTCAATGCCACGGTGACGATTAATAGGAGACTAAGCGGTAATCCAATACAGAATGCCCCCCAATACCAGACGACCGCCTGTGCTAGCAGTCCAACCGGCTTCCATACCTTTCGCTCCCGTTTATAGTCCTCCGGGGTATCATATTTTTTCTGATCCCGACGAATCCAACGGACAGCAATCGTCAGCAATTTGCAAATACCTAAATCCGCGATGAAACCAAGAAAAATCAGAACCAGGCAACTAATCCACTGGTAGTCTGCTAACAGGAACCTGGTAGATTGTAGCTGCTCCGGAAAAAGCTCACGGAACTCTTGAGCCCACTCTTCATGAAGTTCCATCACAGGGCTTAAACTCAGGCTCTGAACCGACTCTTCCTGCGCTCGAATGGCATTTGGAAAGATCAATAATCCCAATAAAGTAAAGCAAAGGTACAGTTGCTTTAGACATCGCATTGCTATCATCCCCAAAAACATGGCTTGTTATTGGGCAAAGTATAACCGTCATGGTGGATTCGCTGACAGGTTGATTAGCTTTGATGAAGTGTATAGGCCCAGCGAGAGAGGATGGTTTTCCCGAGCACAGCGGTAAAACCAACAATAGCAATGCCCAGCAGTGTCGACAGCAAAATGCTGGCATAGAGCACCTCTACCTGAAAATTCTGAGTGCCCATAAAGATGTAATAACCTAACCCCCGATTATCAATAAAATGCCCGGCCATGTACTCCCCAACCACTGCACCTACTATAGTTAACCCAGCAGAAATTCTGGCACCTGTTAAAAGATAAGGTATGGCATTTGGTAGCTTAAGTTTGAATAACACATCTATCCGACTAGCCTGATAAAGCTGCATCAGTTCCGTCAGTCCGGGATCAACCGTGGTAAGACCGGTCGTGACATTAGTCACAATAGGAAACACGCTAATGACTGTGACGATGACCACAACACTTCCTAATCCGCCGCCGAACCAGATGATTACCAGAGGAGCGATTGCAACGATAGGTACGGTCTGCAACAAAATCATATAGGGGTAGATACACTGTTTAGCCAGCCGGGATGTTGAAAATAGAAGCGCCAGCGTGACACCAAGACAGATAGAAATCGCAAAGCCGCTTAAAGCAGCCTTACCGGTTACCATGGTTGCTGCAATCAATATATCTATCTTCTTCCAGCTCTCCTGAATGATTTCCAGAGGACTTGGAAGGATAAGCCTCTCAATGTCAAACAAACTATCTGCAATTTGCCATAAGGAGAGTACCAGCAGCAAGAAAAATAGCGGCATTAAGATTTGAGAAATACTGCCTCGCATTGTCACATCGCCTCCTGCAGCCGCTGAGTTACCTGATGAACCAAAGAAATATATTCCGCAGAGCCTCGAATTCCCGGCTCTCTCTGGTTTGATAATGAAATTTCCAGATCACTTACGATAGCACCATGATGATTCATGATCAGGATTCGATCACTTAGATAAACCGCTTCCGAAACATTATGAGTCACAAACAACGTGGTTAGGTCATGTTTTGAACAAATCTCGTGGATTAATTGATTAAGTTGTTGTCGCAATAATTCATCGAGTGCCGCAAAAGGCTCATCCATAAACAACACATCAGGTTGTGTGACGAGAGCTCTCGCCATTGACACTCGCATTCGCATTCCACCGGAAAGCTGGCGGGGATACTTCTCGAGATCTTCAATATTCAATCCCACCTGATCAATTGCCTCCAAAACTACAGTGGATGCAGTCCTTAAATCATTTGTTCGACCTGCTCCGCTTAACTCCAGCGGCAACTGGACGTTTTCACGTACCGACCTCCAGGGCATCAGCGTTGGGTCCTGAAAGACAAATGCAGGAGCTTCGAATTCAGTAACCATTCCATCGAATTGGCATGGAATCAGTCCGGCGATCGCCCGTAATAACGTCGACTTTCCACATCCGGAGGGGCCGATAACCGAGCACCATTGCCCATGTGGAATCTGCAACGAAAGATTCCGGAGAATTTCATTTCCACCTAATGTGACATTTAAGGCGATAAGATCGATAATGTTTTTCACGAATTAGACTATCTGAAAAGGGTGACGGTAACTGATTTAATGTTCACCTGCTTTTATAATAGACAACGTCGGACATTTGTTGACAACCAATCACATTGGCAAACCTATTCCCGGATTATTTACTCTATGACTGAGATCTCAGCACTGCCTGCCCGGATAATCGTCCAAGGAACGATCCCGGATTCTTACGATCCGGATTTGCTCGGAGTCATTATCGTCGATCACGGTTCAAGACGAACTGAAAGCAATGCCTATGTCTCAGCCATTACCAGGCTCTTCCAGGAAAAAACAGAAGTGCAGATCGTGGAGCCCGCGCATATGGAATTAGCAACTCCCGATATTGATACGGCATATCAAACCTGCGTTGCCCGAGGCGCAAAATACATCGTGGTACATCCATACTTTCTGGCGCCCGGTCGCCATTGGCATGAGGATATCCCAGAATTAGCCCGAATGGCTGCTCAAAAACATCCCGACACGTGCTGTGTTATCACTCCTCCTCTTGGGATCCATCCCTCGATGATAGACGTGATGGAATCACGCATTATGAACGCTCTTCCTTCCAAAGATCACAGAAATGAATAAGACCTACTCACACTTAACGATACTTTTT
>MDTD01051474.1_pt1 | contig 11916 bp, 7 predicted proteins | sample 811221 | NCBI WGS metagenome assembly MDTD01 (sample SAMN05326646, study PRJNA326480) | marine metagenome | isolation source: seawater | place: Pacific Ocean: South West | collected 2011 | reverse complement strand
GGACTTGGAACTGGTATTCATCCCATTGACAATCTTAATGTTGGTATTGGGACAACAGCATTTGACACCACATTCACCCTCCATGTTGGATCACCTGGTACGGGTAAGACAGACCTATTAGTTAATAACCTTTCTAGATTCAAATCAACAGCAGACTTTGAAGGTGATGTAAACATAGAGGGTGCAGTAAATATCACCAATTTTGATATCAACTCCTCATCATCCAATATGACAGTTGGTGTATTAACTGCTACCAACCTACATGTTGGTTTGGCTAAAACCATACTTGCCACCACAGCAGATGGAGTTGGTATAAATGCTACCTCTCCCACTGCTGCTCTTGACGTAAGGGAACCTGCTAGACTCCAGAGCACCTATGAACTACCAGGAACGGTAACCAGTTCCTCTAACATCATTACACTGCCAGTGAATGAGCACAATACTTTCTTACATACCACCACAGAGAATGTAACTAAGTTTGTGTTGAGTGGGGTCAAGTCTGGATCAGCAGCATCCTTCACAATCAAGATTGTTCAGGGAGCATCACCCAAAACAGTCGCGGTAGATGTATTTGAAACCACAGCTGGTGTATCAATACCAGTAAACTGGCCTGGTGGAGTTGTCCCTGTCATGACCAGTGTTGCGGGTTCTGTTGATGTTTATTCTTATATTACATTTGATGGAGGCACATCACTTTACGGAGTTATAGGAGGTCAGAACTTCTCATGATAGGTTTCAAACACGCTAGGGCAATCAACTCAACGTTGGACCTCAATGGTCCAACGCTTAGTCTGGAGGAAGGACTAGTAGTTCAATCAACATCTGCAACCCAGAGAGTTATATTTGCCCTGCCCAACGCAACTTTTCCCAGTGATCAGACATCCAGGAATGGCAATACAGGAACATTGAGTTTACAATGGCATGAGGTTGGTGTTGGTCCTTTAACTGATGGTAAAACTCCCTCCGGGTCATTTATAACTGGTTCAACCACGGATACCCTGACATTATTTAATTTAAGTTATGAAGGTGATAATGGTAGACAGTTCTTTTTACAGATAGATTATATAAACTCAGCATATGGATCTGGGTTGACTGGTAATGCTTTTAATGAACCCTTTAATACCCCAATCGTTACAATATCAGTACCGTCAGAACCATATTTTCAATCTCAATCTCAAATGAAAGGTCAATCCACAGAGATTGGAAACTCTATTAAATTTGGAGTACTAGCTAATGTAAACGATGGTACATCATCATTGTTTAAATTTGATTGGTATTTGGATGGTCAGTTAGTAGCTTTTACACCAGAACCTGGAGTAGAATATGCACCAATATTACTTCCAGATGGCATTAGAGTAAGTTCAACGGATCAAGAGTTATATGCTGGGGGCACCTTCGCTGGAAGACAATCCTTACTTACAATATCAAATGATAAAGAAGGAGATAGAGTTATTCACTGTATAGCAAAACACCCTAATGGAAACATACAGTCTATTGATGCTCGTTTTCAGACAGTAATAACAAGGGCAGTAGTCGCATATGAGCAATATGGTTTCGACTTCGGCATTCATGATTCGGAAGAAAGGGATCTACGTTCATATGGTCCCATCGTATTCAGGAGGGATCCCGTTGCTCGTCTTAGGAACGTCTGCATTTACGCACCGGAAAGGGATGTTGATGTCAAGATTACTATGGGTGGCGCAAAGGGGACTGATACTAATTCATCCTTTAGAACAGGAGAGAACACATTTGGTACTAGAACCACTTTTGGAGGAGAGGGTGGAGTATCAGTATTTAAACTGACACTTAAAAAGAATGAGGAGTATCAGATAAGATTTAGCACTGGTGGTGAAACCGGTCCTGTAAACCTAGTAACCAACGAGGGATTTACTGTATTTGGTATTGGTATTGGTCCAGATGACGGGCATGGAGGTGGATCTGCGGCAATCTATCACAAGGCTTCATTACTTGCTGTTTGTGGTGGTGGAGGTGGTGCAGGAACATTTTTTGATGGTGGTGATGGTGGAGGAATAAATGTAGGAGGTAGTAATGGTCAAGGACGGCGTGGAGGTGGAGAGGGTGCCAGTGTCTCACCGAATTTGGCAATTTTGCCAACTTCATTATCTCCGATTGAGGGTTTTTGGGAAGAACCTGGTAGAATCTCTAGATGCACCGTAGGAGAATTTTATAGTCTTGAATTCTCACCATGTCAGGATGTGGGCACTGTTCCGTACCGTGACCATTTGGGTAATATATATACTGGTTCAGCAAATATTTTAAGGGGTTATAAGTCTGGTCCTAATGGTAGGAGAAATGGTCAGTGGACATTTGAATACGTGGGTGCTGGTGGAGGAGGTGTCATAGGTGGTGGTGCTAGTGACAGAATGGGTGACGGTGGTGGTGGAGGATCAGGATATGGAAGTGGTAATATAACCCTACTTTCGAGTAGTACCCTTCCCTCTGGCACACAACTTGGTGGTAATCCAGATGTTCATTTTATCACCATCGAGGAATATGATCCAAACGATGATCAAAAACCCAACATTCCATTAGCAACATTTGGTGCAAGACCATATTTCTCAACATTTTTAAAATATACATTTATTGTTACCAGATCATCATCACCTACCTTTAATACTGTTACATATACAAGACAAAGTGGGACAGGACCTGACCAAATAACCTTTGGTCCTACTGCTGGAACTAATACCTCACAGGTAGAACTGGGAGCGGTTTATGAACGCACTGGAACCACATCACGACGCGAACCAGCATTTGAAGGAGATCTACGCTTCCGTGTGGTTGATGGTGCTTTACAGGTATCTGAAGACGGTGTTGATTTTACTCTCCTAACGGTTAGTTTAGATAGCGGTAGTTTCTCTGGATCTGATCCACAGAAATTCAATGGAGATGAGGGTCAAACATTAATTTTTAGTTAGTTAGTTGTATAAATAACTAAAACCTGTAGTGGGGATAGTGAACCACCTAGCTTATGGCTGTAAATAAGAACTTTGTAGTCAAGAACGGATTAGAGGTCAACACAAACCTTTTGTTTGCTGATGCCTCTGATGAACATGTGGGTCTGGGGACTACTTCTCCCTTATCGACTCTAGATGTAAGGGGTGATGTAAGATTTGCTGACGCTGTTGGAACAGTCAATACTGTTGACATCGCTGGCGAAACCACAATCAATAAGGATTTAAATGTGGGTGCCAGTGGCACCACTGCTAAATTTGATGTTGATACAGGTCGTGTCGGTATCAACAGTGAAAATCCAAGATACAACCTTGATGTAAGGACGGGTGCTGGTGATACGCTAGCGGCGTCCTTTGATAATGATATCTTTGCTCCCAACATAACAATCACGGGTTTGGGAACATTTGTTAATGTAGTTGTAAGTGGTATAAGCACCACAAATGAACTTCATGTTAGTGGTGTCTCAACAGTAGGCACTGCTGCCACGATGTATGGCACATTTGCTGTCAGTTCCCTCACTGATAACAGGATTCCTGTTGTAGGTGCTGGTTCGACATTAGAGGATAGTGCGAATCTTACCTTTGATGGGACTGACCTAACTGTTTCCTCCGCCAAGGTCTCTGACCTAACAGATAATAGGGTCATTATAGCGGGACCAAGTGGAGCACTTGAGGATGATGGAAATCTTACCTATGATGGTACTAGATTATCCATTCAAAATGGATTGTATGTTGGCACAGCAGCAACATTTAGTAGTCATATTGATTTAGATGGTGACCTTGATGTTGATGGTCATACCGAACTAGATCAACTAAATGTAACTGGTGTAACCACACTTACAAATACTATTGCTGGTGTTGTTACGGCAACATCATTTGCTGGTGATGGTTCAAATCTGACTGGTATTAATGCAGTAACTGGTGGTACTATTGGTGTTTCATCAGCAGGAGATTTCATTGGTGCTGGTGTAACGATGCTTGACTTGGGTAGCAATGCAGGTGCCACAGTTAGCGAACCGAGTGCTGGTGTTTCTACCTTTACCACTTTCGGAGTATCAATCGGTCTAGCAATTGCGCTTGGATCCTAATAAAAAAACTTATTCCTTAGAAAAATGCCAGAAGCTTTCTCAAATTCAGTATCAAGAGGGACTGGGGCTGTTGTCACTAAGACTAACTGCTCCGTTGCTGCCGGAAGCACAGAAATCACTGTGCCAAACAATACTAACATTGCGGTTGGTCAACTTATTGATAATCAACACTTTCTTGCTGGAACAAAGGTTGACTCCATTAACGGGACAACTGTTAATGCTGAAACCGGTAGGGAGTCATCAAATAGTGGAACAGCAAGTGCTCAGGTGGTTAATTTCTTAACCAAGTCAGATGCTTATACATCCACCGGAACCAAATCAATCCTGGTAGGTGGAACCTTTGCTAATAATACTAACAATGAAGTTGAACTTACGGTTCATGTGAATGATAGTAGTGCAGGAGTCACCGGTGCATTGGTGAGTAAGGTTCCGATACCCGCTGGTTCCTCATTTGTTATATCTGATGCGGGTAAGACGGTGCTAGAATCTGGTGATAAGGTAGAGGTATATTGTAATACTGATAATGCTCTTGATGTTAATCTCAGCATTCTTACAGGGGTAAACTAATATGGCTGATAAAACAGGGTATATAGGAAGGAATCCCTCTGATTCTTCAGTAATCGTATCTCAACAGATTTTTACTCCAACTGGGTCCCAGACTGACTTTACATTTGCATCAACCTATACCGTTGGTTATCTGGATGTGTATGTGAATGGTGTTAGAATGGTCACAGGTAATGACTATAATGCCACAGATGGTTCAACAGTCACCCTTACTTCAGCAGCAGGACTTGGTGATATCGTTGAGATAATCGCTTACAAGGCATTTAATTTAGCAAATGATAAGGTAGGAATCCTATCAGAATCAGTTAATATGGGTTCTGTGAAAAAACTAAACTTCCTTGGTGTTGGTAATACATTTTTATTAAATAATGACACGATGGATATTACCATCGAAGGCACTGCTGGTAGTAACACGACTTATGATTTAATAACTTCCACGAGTGGTTCTAATGTTCAATTATTGCTAGACGCATCTACTGGTGACGACGACCCCATATTAATCACAGCTGGTAGTAATATTACGCTTACTGAAGATGGTAGTGGGACAGGATTTACTATTGCGGCAAGTGGTGACACTGATACAACATATGACCTAATATCATCAACCTCTGGTAGTGATATTGTTTTAACATTGGATGCATCATCTGGTGATGACGATCCTATTACAATCACTGCCGGTGCTAATATTACCCTTACAGAGGATGGCAGCGGAACAGGATTTACTATTGCTGCCTCTGGTGGTGGTAATGGTGTTACAGTTCAAGATGAAGGAGTTGCACTATCATCTCTTGGTACAACTTTAAACTTTGTCGGATCTGGTGTTGTTGCATCAGGAACAGGTGCCACGAAAACTATTACTGTGAGTGGTGGTGGTGGTGCTGCTTCACAGATTACGGTAGCGGATGAATCAAGTGATACAACCTGCTTCCCAGTTTTCACCACTGCCGCGACTGGTGATTTAGGTCCTAAAACAGGATCTAATCTGACATTTAACTCTTCCACGGGAAATCTTGGTGCTACTTTACTGACTGGAACATTACAAACGGCAGCACAGGCTAATATTACCTCTGTTGGAACCCTTAGTTCCCTATTAGTTTCTGGTGATATGGGACTGGGTACGAACTCTCCCACTAACATTTCAAATTATTCGTCATTAACTCTAAATGGTGCAACTGGCGGAAATATTGAATTCAAAGATGATAACACACTTTTAGGTTCTGTTTATAATCTTGCTGATCAATTTATTGTTCAAGCGCAAGGAGCAACTACACCTCTTGCATTTAGAACAAATAGCAATGAAAGACTTCGTATAGATTCTGATGGTAATGTAATAATTGGAACCACTTCTGCCGCAACCAATTCTCAGATAACACTAAGATCCGCAAGTCCACATTTAAGTTTGTATGGAACGCCAGGAAGTAATACTTCCCAGTTGAATTTGGGGGATACAGACGATCATGACATCGGAAATATCAGTTATAATCATGGTGACAACTCTATGCGTTTCACTACAAATGCATCAGAGGCACTTCGTATAACTTCTGGTGGTGATGTTAGTATTGTTGCTGATAGTAAAAAGTTATTGATTGGTTCTGGTGATGACTTACAGCTTTATCATGATGGTTCTGACAGTTATATTCAAGACGCTGGAACGGGCATACTTGCTATATTGGGCAGCGAAGTTAGAATACAAAATGCTGGGGGTTCCGAAAATTGTGCGAAGTTTATACAAAACGGTTCAGTAGAACTTTACCATGATAATTCTAAGAAACTTGAAACCACAGCAACTGGTACTCAGGTTACTGGTTCATTAACAGGGTTTGAAGATTTACAAGGTTATTATACTGGATCTACCGTAACCTATACTGTCACAGTTGCTAGTAAGAATGGCTTACACAGATATAATGGAACAGGTAGTGGTAATGGATATCAGATTGATGGTGCATTCGCTCCCTGGTTGACACTTACACCTGGTAGAACGTATCGTTTTGATCAATCTGATAATACTAATTCTGGACACCCAATCAGATTCTATCTTGAGGCAGATAGGACAACTGAATACACGACAAATGTAACTAACACTGGCAGTTCTCCATCTCCTGGTAACTCAGGTGCATATACTGAGATTACTGTAACTGATAGCACACCTCAGGTACTGTATTACATGTGCTCTAACCATGCGTACATGGGTAATGGTGTATCAACAAACTCAGTTAGTTATACTTCTGGAAGTATAAGTAACTCCGATATTGATGTTCGTATAAGAGATGGTGGAACTTCTCTTGGTGGTGGTTCAGGTCAAAGTGCGCGATGGGTGAAGGTGGGCAATATGGTTCATCTTTGGGGAAATGCTACTTGTTCTGCTGGTGCTGGTGGTAATACCAATATTGTTGCCCTTGCAATTTTGGATACAAATCTTCCAGCAATTGTTGCTAATAATCGACAACCATTTAGTACAATCGTAGGATCACCCAAATTTAATGCTGCTGGTAATTTTTCAAATATGGTTGGTTGCTATGCAAAAGGTCCGTCCACTGGCACCACAGCGGGTTCAAGAGAGTTTTTATTATATGTTGAGACACAACTTAGCACACACTCTCTTGAAACACATTCCAAGGTTTGCACAGTTGAAGATGTTGGAATTAGTGCGTTTAATTTTGATATTTGGTATGAGTGTGCCCTTTAAGGCTAAATAACTAAAAACTTAGCGCAATGGCAATAGGAAGACCCATATCATTAACAAATAATGTAGCGACTAAGACCACCAGTGTTACAGCAACTGGTGGTCAAACTTTATTCACCGTAGTAGGTGGTTATAGGGTCAATGAAATTGCAGTATTTAAGAATGGATTAAAACTACAACAAGAAACAGATTATACTGCTTCTGATGGTTCTACAGTCACACTAACATCTGCTGCCACTGGCGGTGATGTTTTGCAGTTTGAGGTATTTGATTCATTTAAAATCACAGATGCTATTAATGCAAATGAGACAACACAAACCATAAATGGATCTTTGGTTGTCTCTGGGACATTAACCGGAGAGAATGGAGTTAAAGGTGTTGGTATTTTTTCAGGTGGAGATGAGATTGCCGCTGGCATTATAACATCACTTAATTTTATTGGCGCTGGTAATACCTTTAAAGAAACTAATGGTAAGGTTGATATCAGTATCGCTGGTGGTGGTGGAGGTGGTGGTCTCGGAACTGCCATTAAGTATGATGGGGGGAGCACATCATCACCATTTAGTTTCATTGATGCTGAATCATTTGTTGAGAGTGATCTATTACTTGATACCACAAATGCTGGTGCCAGCGACAGTTATATCGTATCTGTAAGTCCGAAGATCACGGTCAATACCGGTGCGGCAGTTACAGTTGGTTCTGGTAAAACTATGATTATTGACGTACTTCAAATAGGGGATCTCTGATGTCAAAGTTAATAACTAACACAATCACTCCCCAATCTGGGGATACGGTAACAATATCAAATAAACTCAATATTCAGGGTTTACTTACATATGAGGATGTAACCAACGTAGATTCTGTTGGTATCATCACCGCAAGGGACGGTATTATATGCACTGGTATAGTTACTGCAACCACTTTTGATGGTAGTGGTGCTGACCTTACTAATATACCTGCTGCACAGTTGACAGGGACACTTCCTGCCATATCTGCTGCAAACCTAACAGGTATTGATAATATTAATGAAGGTAATACTAAGGCAGAGGTAATAGATACTGGGTCTGATGGTCATTTTAAGGTTGAGACTGAAGGAACAGAAAGACTTCGTATAACTGCTGGTGGTTTAGTTGATGTTAGTGGTGGTATTCATGTTACGGAAAATGTAACACCAACATCGGGTAGAGGCGTTGAGATATTTGAGGCATCAGCAGGTGTAGGACAAATCCAATCTTTTAATAGAACTGGTGGTTCTTTTGATGATTTAAATATTAAAGGATCTGAGGTTAAAATTCATACTGGGTCTACTAATGTGCTTACACTTGATCTACAAAACACTGCATCTACTCTGTATGGAAATAGTGATGGTATATTAAATCTTGATACCACGGATAATCGTGGTCCATTCATAAGATTCAAATACGACACTACAACAAAACAATGGGTTGGTTCTGCTGAAGGAATGGGTGGTGGTATCACTGCTGACCAGGATGATTTAGGATTGAGGGCAGTTGGTAATATCTTCTTAAGTGCTAACGGAGCAGAAAGAGTTCGTATAACTGAATCTGGTCAATTCAATGTTGGTGCTGGTGGTTTCATTGTTGAGAGTGATGGTGATATCTCTACAAATGTTAGAGGTCACGGTCATATAGAACTTGATTCTACTGGATCTTTCTCCAGTCCTAAGGTTAAACTTTTTTCTAATACTGGCAATGCTGAGTTTGCTGGTAACATTACTGCGGGGGGTAATCTTGATTTCACTGACACCACGTGTGATCTTTACAGCCAAACGACTACTTCAAGCTCAAAGACTTTTCAATTGTTCTCCGACATAGGTGGAACTAAGACAGAGAAAGTGTTCATTCAAGCTGACGGCAGTGCTTCATTAAGTGGCAGAATTACAGCTGCTGGATTCGACCTCGCCTCACTTACTGCATTACCTTAATCTATTATGAGCACCATAAACAATACAGACCTATTTTTAGTTGAAAGATCCGGTGTTAGCTATAAGGTAGCAGCATCAGACCTTTCTACCAAATTACATAACACCGATTTGATGCTTGTTGAAAGGAGCGGAACATCATATAAGTTATCAGGTTCTAATGTTAAATCTGGTGGTGCATCTGGCGATAAGTTCTTAGTTGAAAGATCAGGCGTCAGTTACAAGGTTGACTGGGACGATGTTAAATACCTGCTTCCCTATCAAGTTCTCTTCTCCACACCTGGATCTTACACCTACACCATCCCTGCAGGTGTGATTGGTATGGCAATCGTTGCAGTTGGAGGAGGCGGCGGAGGTGCTGGATCAAATGGTGAGGAATCTGGGGGTGGCGGAGGTGGAGGTGGCCTGGGCTACCAAAACGTAACCAGTGGATTTACTGCTGGATCAGACGTGTTAAGTATTACTGTTGGAGAAGGCGGAGCAGGAGGTTCGGGGACCACAAGCGGTAATGACGGTGCGAATTCAGTTGTTCAGCTTCAAGGCAACACCACACTTTTAAATTTAATAGGCGGCTACGGTGAGGGCGGAGGAGTCGCCGGATCAGGAGGAGGAGGTGGGCAGCCAGGAGGCACAGCGGGCAACATTGGTGGCACCAATGGCAGGGGGGGAGATGGCGGAACCAATGCCTTCACAAATAGAGCAGGTGGTGGTGGCGGTGCTGGTGGATACAACGCAGAAGGTGGTAATGGAGACAATGAAACAGGCAGTGGTGGTGCCCAGGCCGGCAATGGCGGTGGTGGTGGTGGTGGAGACCGTACTTTCAGCGTTAGCATTAACGGCGCTGGTGGCGGTGGTGTAGGTCTGTTAGGTCAAGGTAGTAATGGAGCTGCAGGATCTAGTGGTGGTGGTGGAGGCGGAGGCTCAGGCGGATCTAATGGTCAGGACGCCCCCGCTAGCGGAAGTGGTGGTGGAGACGGCGGTGTCTATGGTGGTGGCGGAGGTAGCTGTGACGATGGCGACAGTAGTCAGACAGGCGGAGATGGAGGTAAGGGAGGCGTGCGTATTTGCTTCTACTACACAGGTGAGTCAGCTAGAGCATTCCCTTCAACCAATGTAGGAGACATCACTTAATTTGTATTGGACTGGTCCTAGGTGCTCACCAGGATATTATTGCTAAATAACTAAAAAAGTAATACCATGTCAAGGGCAAGAGGTCTATCTAAACTTGTAAGTGATCCCTTATTTACTATTGATTCCTCTAATAATATTGGTATAGGTAGCACTATCCCCGCCAATAAGTTGGATGTGGTTGGAGTGCTTACTGCCATTTCCCATCTGGGTAGTGGTGCAAACCTAACAGGTATTGATAATATTAATGAAGGTAATACTAAGGCGGAAGTAGTAGATACTGGATCAGATGGTCATTTTAAGGTTGAGACTGAGGGGACGGAAAGAGTTCGTATTGGTTCCTCTGGAGAAATTGGTCTCAGTGGTGCTAACTATGGAACTAGTGGTCAAGTATTGACATCTGGCGGTTCTGGTGCTTCTGTTACTTGGACGACAGTATCTAGTGGTTTTTCAGATAAAATTGAGGAGGGTAATACTAAGGCGGAGGTAGTAGATACCGGGTCTGATGGTCACTTCTTGGTTGAGACTGAGGGAGTAGAAAGACTTCGTGTAATTTCTGATGGTAAAGTTGGTATCGGAACTGATGAACCAAATGATTCTTTGTTGCATTTAGAAGATACACATTTAAAGGTATTATTAAAATCAACAAATCTCAATACAGCTTCTAGTTTAGTTTTTGATGTTAAAGATGTTAATACTGCAGACTTCTTACTTGGACAAGTTGCTGGTAGGTGGAATGGAACTGATGTTGCATACATTAACATAGAAGCAGGTGCGGACACCACAAATAAAGATGATGGTATTATTACATTCCTTACAAGTCCTTCTGGTGGAGTTCCAGTAGAAAGACTTCGTATAACTTCTGGTGGTAGTCTTGGTATAGGAACCGACCCTAGTGATGGTTATAATGCTGCTACTAATGCTCTCGTAGTAAAGAGAGTCGGCAATGCGGGGATTACAATTGATTGCTCAAATCAAGGTGGATTATTTTTTAGTAATGGCACCGGTTCTAGTGAATTTAGGGGACAAATAATCTATTATCATACACCAGGCGATCAGTCCATGAGAATGCTGGTTGATGCTAGTGAAAAACTTCGTATAACTGAATCTGGTCATGTGTTGGTTGGAACCCCAAGTACTCCAGTTGGCACTGATGCTCAATATGCTAAATTTGCAGTTAGAGGAAATACATTAAACACTAATGCTGCTTACTTATCTCTCGGCAATAATAAATCAACTGCTAGCACGGGAACTAATGATAATTTGGGGATCATAGTATTTAACGATAATGATTCTTCAGATGCGGGTGAATATGCACGAATCATAGGTGCAACGGATGGTACTAATGGTACTAGTGATTATCCTGGTAAATTAATCTTTTCCACAACAGCAGACGGAGCATCATCACCCACAGAAAGACTTCGCATCACATCAGATGGTAAAATTGGTATTAATGAATCTACTCCAACAAGGACTTTAAGTATTGATGGCAGTGTGAATATTCAGTCTGGAAGTAGGATTGAGAGTTATTCATCT
>MDTD01028763.1_pt1 | contig 11919 bp, 5 predicted proteins | sample 811221 | NCBI WGS metagenome assembly MDTD01 (sample SAMN05326646, study PRJNA326480) | marine metagenome | isolation source: seawater | place: Pacific Ocean: South West | collected 2011 | reverse complement strand
CGACGAGGCGAGGCGCGTCAGCAACGGCGACTTTGGCCTGACCGTCCGAGCCGTGACCTTCTTCGACCGCGACGACAACCGCTGGGACGACGACGTCAAGGGTGTCATCGTTGTCTCGACCGATTCGGCCGGCTGGGCCGAGGTCGCGGGCATCACCTCGGGCAGCCTGATCCGCAAGATCAACGGCGAGGACATCAAGAGCACACGCGACTTTGAGAAGGTCATGGACACCATCGACACCGAACAGCCTGACCGTGTCGTGTTCGAGGTGCTCCGGGGCTACGAGTCCTCGTTCAAGTTTGTCGAGCCCTCATGGAAGCCGAGGCAGCTCGAAGAGGATCAGGACGAGACCGACCAGCAAGATTCCAACGGGTAAAGGCAAAAGCAGACACGCCATCGTGTGACGGAGAACAACCATGTCCATGCGCCAGAACGTGCAGTCCCTCATTCTCGCCGCCGCGGTCAGCCTGCCGATCGCGGGTCTGGCGCAGGCCCAGACGACCGATCAGGAATACGCCGAGACATACGAAACCGTGAAGGAGGCCATGCTGCCCGCGATGGTCCGGGTCAAGGTGGTCATGTCGATGGAGAGCCCCTGGGGCGGCGAGCCCGAGGAAGAAGAGATGGAAGTCGGCGGCCTGCTCATCAGCGCCGACGGCCAGGTTCTGCTGACCAACAGCATGATGGGCGGTCTTTACGGGATGATGGGCGGCTTCCAGATGACGCCGCGCGACATCAAGGTGCTCATCGGTGACGACACCGAGGGCCTCTCCGCCACGCTCGTCGCGCGCGACTCCGACCGCGACCTCTGCTGGATCAAGCTCGACGAGGAGCCCGAAGAGGCGTTGCCCTACCTCGATCTCGAGAGCGAAGCCGTCCGCCCGGCCGTCGGTCAGATGGTCTACCAGGTCAAACGCCTGGGCGAGTTCTTTGACCGGGCACCCGTCATCAACGAGGCCCGCGTGACCGCGGAGATCCAGAAGCCCCGCGAGCTGCTCTATGTGAGCGCCGGGTCCGTCGAGGTCGGCTCAGCCGTCGTCGATGCCGAGGGCAAATTCGCCGGCATGGTCGTGACGCAGCTGCCCGGCTCTGACGAGCTGGAAGCCGCCGGCGGGTTCGGCTCGAACTTCTCCGACTCGTACATCTGGGCGATCCTCCCGCCCGCCGAGGTCGCCAAGGCGACCCGCGACGCGATGTCGCTGCTCGAAGAAGAGGAGTGATCAGCACTCCGGTCTGACACAAACGGCACTGTGACCACGGCCTGCCCGATCGCGGCAGGCCGTGGCCGTTTTGTGGTTCGGAAACTCAGGCTTCGGGCATAGTGGCGACGCGGCGCATCCTGATGCCGTCGGCATTCGGGCCGTAGTACGCGGGCAGGTCGGCGATCTTCACGAACCCGGCCGACGTGTACAGATTGATCGCCGACTGGTTCGACTGGCGCACCTCGAGGTACACACGCCGGACACCCTCCGCCTCCAGCGTTTCAAGCGACCAGTTCAGCAGGGCCCGTCCCAGACCCTTGCCCGCCATCTCCGGCGAGACCGCTACCGAGTACACACGCCCCGACCGCCAGCGCAGGTGGCTCCGGATCAGACCAACACACCAACCCGAGATCGCCCCGTCAGTCACGGCCACTCCCACGCGGGCGCGGGGGTTGGCAATCAGTCGACGGATCTGCCCGAGCGAGAAGCGGTCGCTCTCGTCGGTGAAGGCGAGCGTCTCCACCGCAACGATCGCGGCCGCATCCTCGGCGGTTGCCCGGCGGACGGTCATGTTGGGCTGCATCGTTCCCTCTGCGACAGGGCTGACCCGCCGGCGCTGCGTCAGTGTGCGCACGATCTGGGTCTCGGGTGATCCGGTCTCCGGGCGGGGCCTGCGGGCGATGGTGGACTTGGCCAGCATCCGCGACGGGCGGTAACTCGTCTTCGTGTAGCGGAGCGAAGCGATACCCCAGTCGTCGCCCGCGTTGATCTCCGTCGCGCCCGCGAAGTTCACCCGGCAGAACTCGGAGTAGATGAACTGCGGCGCACCAGCCAGCCCCGGCTCGGTCTTCTCCACGCAGACCACGCCCATCGTCGGGGTGATCCACTCGCCGATCGTAAAGCCCACCAGCCGCCCGGCGACCCGGACCGCCATCGACTCCAGGCCGAGCGGCTCGATCAATTCCAGACACCGGATCGCGCTCTGCTCGTCACGCTCGCGGAGCACATCCACGCCCATCAGACGCTCGTTGGCCTCGCCCTCGTGGCGGATGTCGGCGGCCTCGCGCCACTGCGCGAGCAGGCGGACGCATTCTGGGATGTCCTCGGCTCCGATCGGGGCGGTCGTGATCTCCGGGTTCTCGCGCACGAACTTGCTGCGGAGCTTGCGCTTGCCCTTGAGGTCGCCGCCGGCCAGTTCGACCAGGTCATCGCGGGAGTAGACGTAGTCGCCGTGCATCGGCTCCTGGGTCAACTCCATCCAGGTGGTGCTGAGGATGCGCTTGGCCATCTCGTCGGAGACGTACTCGATGCGCGATCGATTCACGCCCGGCCCATCGGCGTTGGCCTGGTCCATGACCCCAAAGCATGCCTCGACCGCGTCGGGCAGACGCCAGGCCTCGGTCGGGCTGAGCGGGAGGGGGGGGAGCATCATCGAGAGGTCACCGTCGGCGGCACTGAACAAACAGAGATGCCCCTCGATGATCGCCTTGCGGAACAAGAGCGGTTCGCTCCAGCAGAGCGAAGCCGTAAACGAGGCATCCGAGATGGGCTCGGAAAGGCTCGCCAGGGCGGCAGCGAAGAGGGGCTTGTCGTCGATCGTGATGTGAGAAAGCGAGGCGTCCGTGGCCGGCGAGCACGCGTGGTGCTCGTGCCTGAGAACAGGGTTCAGGATCATTGGGTGCCCGAAGGCGCTTTCCTGGTCGGCATCCAGTGCCGGTCCGGCAGGTGCGTCGGGCCTTTCGCGACCGGACGCTTCCTGCGCCATAATCATCGGATCAGTCCGGGCGGTCGTCAAGTTCCAATTCAGATATCCACAGCCGACCGGATCTTTTTCAGAGGGGGCGGACCCGGCCCGCTCAGGCGGCTTGCCGGTCGGGCAACTCCGGGCACCTCGGCTTGAGCCGGCGGGGAGCCCCCGGCTCCTCGGCAATCAGCCGGATCGCGTCGATCAGGCCCTGTAGCTCCGTCATCCGGCGGAAGGACATCCGCACGTCCGTCGAGACGGTCGACAGGTCGGACTCGAGCTCGCTGATCTGGCCGACCGTCCCGATGATGTCCTTGCCGATCGAGTCGACCAGGCTGCCGATCGCGCCGTCGTGGTCGTCCCGGCTTGATTCGATCTTGCCCCCGAGCTGCGCAAACCGAAGCGTGAGCATCGACCGTTTGACTCCGGTGAAGTCGCCGTCGAGCTTCCTGAGATTCCTGATGAGGTTCTCCATCGTCGGCATGAGCGTTGCCTGCTGCACGGCGATCGCGTCGAGCAGGTCGACCAGCGTGGCCCGCATGCGCTGGCGCGGGAATTCCTGGAGGAGTTCCGTGTCAGCCTCCTCGCTCGCGCCGCCGTTCAGGAGATTCTTCCGGCAGTAATCGAGCATGGTCTCGACCTGGAGCCGCATCGCCGCAAGGCAGAACACCGCGGCCCCGAGCGCACCCGAGGTCGTCTCGATCTGATTCCGCATCGACTCGGCGATCTCGCACACCTTCTGGGATGATTCTCCGAGGTGGTTGGCGATGACGCTCAGGCACTTGGCCTGCGTGCCGATCCGGCTCGCCTCAAGCGAGACATTGATCGAGGACATCTCGAACATCTGGCTGACGCTCGTGATCGCATGGGCGTTCTGGTTGAGCTTGTTCTGGAGCGAGAGCAGCGAGCCCACACGCTCGAAGAGCGAGCCGGCCACGGCGTTGGCGCGGTCGAGGTGAGACACCGTCCTTGCCATCACATCCGTCACCGGCACCGTCAAGGGAAGCTGGTCGGGCGTGGCCTCGCCCGTGTGCTCGGCCGCTTCACGGCGCATGGCCTCGTCACGCAGGCGCATTTCCTCTTCCAGCGTGGCGATCATGAACATGCTGTAACTGACGAAGCCGAGCTCGAGCAGTCTTTCGTTCAGGATCTCAAGCGAGGCCTTGATGCACTGCGCTTGCGAGACGCCCCGGGCGAGCTGCTCGGCCTCGAACGCGCAGAGCTCCTTATACAGGTCGTTGACAATCTGCTGATACTTGCTCGTGGTCTTGAACCGGATCGCGAGGTAGCCGTCCTGCAAAGGGGTGGCGAGCGTGTAGACGCGGTAGTACGCGCCGTCCGAAGCCATGTTGGTGATGTACGCGCCGATTGCCTCGCCCTGTTTGATGGCTTCCCAGTACAGGTGGAACACACACCGGGGCACCTCGGGATGGCGGACCATATTGTGCGGCTTGCCCAGCACATCCTTTAGGCTGTAACGGGCCATCGAGAGGAAGACATCGTTCGTCGAACGGATGAACCCTTTCTTGTCGGTCGTCGAAAAAATGAGATCCTGAACCCGAAAGGGAACCTCGATATCAATGGCTTGAATCTTCGTACGCGACATGCTGTTGCTCTTGCCCTGCTCGTTGGCTCACCCGGCGATGTAACCTGAAATCGGCATGGAAACATGACACATTGAAACAGGGATTGCGGGATCCACAAACATGGTGCAGGGCGGCCAAGAGAAATGGACCTTGGGGGCACTCTTTTGCGTATCCGGGTCCGAAATCATCGATTCTGAGGCGTCTGTTATCGGGTCATGCCCGCCTGGCGCCCCCTGATGGAATACGCTGAGAAGCCATGATCGAGACCGATACAGCGACCCCGGATACGCCCCTCAGTTGCGAACTCGAGCTGGAGTACAACGACCGCGTGAACTTCGCGGTGCAGCAGTCCGGCGCTCCGCTCGTCGATGCGGTCCTGCTGACCAACACGGGTGAGGAACCGCTCGAGGATCTGGCTGTCACACTGACAATCGCTTCGGGCGGCGCCGAGCCCTGGGAAGGTCGGCTCTCAAGACTCGATCCGGGCGTGACCGCACGACTCACCCCTGAGCGCTGGCGTCTGAGCGCCGAGTCCCTGGCGACCCGGACCGAGGGCGAGCAGACCACACTGAGCGTGAGAGCCGAATCGCACGATCGATCGATCGAGAAGCCGTTCGATCTGGATCTGCTCGCCTACGACCAATGGCCCGGCGGCGGGCACCTGCCCGAACTCACAGCCGCTTTCGTCACCCCCAACCACGCGCTGATCGCCGAACTCCTCAGAGGGGCCCGGCGAATCCTCGGCGAGCGCGACGAACGCGACGCGATCGACGGCTACCAGTCCGCCAGCCGACAACGGGCGGCCCTGATCGCCGAGGCCTGCTTCCTTTCCCTCGCCGAGCAGGACATCGGCTACATCAACCCGCCCGCGAGCTTCGAAAAGGCGGGCCAACGCATCCGCCTGATCGACCGCGTGATGCGCGAACGCTTCGGAACGTGCCTCGATCTCTCGCTCGTGCTCATGGCGATGTGGGAGCAAGCCGGCCTCAACACGCTCCTGCTCCTGCCCGAGGGGCACGCGATGCCCGCGTTCTGGACGCACGACAGCAACCTCCCAGAGACCGTCATCGACGAGCCCGCCCGCATCCGCAACCTGCTCGAACTGGGCGAGATCGTCGCCGTCGAGTCCACGCTCGTCACGCACCAGTCGCCCACCTTCGCCAAGGCGGTCGAATCGGGGCGTGAGTCAATGAACAAGCCCGGGTCGGTGTTCTGCGCGATCGACCTGAAGGCCTGCCGCAAACGCGGGATTCGACCGCTGCCGCTGCGCAACGACGATCTGCCGGGGATCGACCCGGTCGCCATTTCAAACGCGCAAGCCGCGGGCGATGCCTCCGCGCTCGGGAGCGTGCTCCTTGCCGAACGCGCCGACTTGGGGGGCGAGGCAGTCCCACAGCGGACCGAGCCGCAGGAAACCGGCCACGAACGCATCGCACGCTGGCAGAGCCGGCTGCTTGATCTGTCGCTCCGGAACCGACTGATCAATTTTCGCGACACGCAGCGGACGCTGCCGCTGGTCGTCCCGGACATCGCCCGGCTTGAGGACATGCTCGCCTCCGAAGAACGGCTGCGCATCCTGCCCAAGGTCGAGGGGGACGACGCCTTCCGCTTGGAGGAACTCAGCGACCGCCGCGTCTACTCCAACTGCCCGGCCGCCGAGTCTCAGAAGCGCCTGCTCACCATCTACCGGTCATCACTCTCGAGTATCGAGGAAACCGGTGCGAACCTCTTGCACCTGGCGCTCGGCACGCTCGTCTGGTACGAAACGCCCTCGGCCGATGTCCCCAGACGCGCGCCGCTCGTGCTGATCCCCGTCCGGCTCGTCCGCACATCCACCGGCGGCGGGTACGTCTACACCATCGAACTCAGCGACGAGCCCGCCAAGCCAAACATCACGCTCCTCGAAAAGCTCCACAACGAGTTCGGCATCGACGTACGATCGCTCGCCGATCTGCCCGAGGACGAGTCCGGCATCGACATCCCGATGATCCTGCGCAACTTCCGCCACGCGATCCGTGAGACCAGCCGGTGGGAAGTCGAAGAGACCGCACACCTCGGGCTCTTCTCCTTCAACAAGTTCCTGATGTGGCGCGATCTCAAGGAAAACCTCGATGCGCTGCGGCAGAACCGTCTCGTCGATCACCTCGTCGAACGACCGGGCGAGGACTTCGACCCCGAGCCATTCCCGGACGCGTCCACGCTCGACGATTCACTCCCGCCCGGCCGACCCATGTGCACGCGCGACGCCGATTCGTCCCAGCTCGTCGCCGTCTGCGCCGCAGCGGAGGGCCGGAGCTTCGTGCTCGAAGGCCCGCCCGGCACGGGCAAGAGCCAGACGATCGCCAACATGATCGCCGACGCGCTGGCGAGCGGCAAACGTGTGCTCTTCGTCGCCGAGAAGCTCGCCGCGCTCTCTGTCGTGCGCAAACGCCTCGAGCAGGACGGCCTGGGTCCGTTCTGCCTCGAACTCCACTCGGCGAAAGCCTCGAAGAAGGAAGTCCTCGAACAGCTCCGAGCCGCGCTCGACGCCGAGCCGCCCGCGTTGGGTGCGAACTGGGATGACCGCTGCAAGCAGCTCGGTGTCACACGCGAACAACTCAATACATACGTCGAGGAACTCCACCGCAAACGCGCTTCCGGTGAATCGCTCTACGAAGCGCTCGGCGCGCTCGGGACGCTCGGCGATCAGCCCGATGTCAAGCTGCCCGTGGAAGATCCGGCCGAAGTCAAAGCCGAGCAGCTCGCGGCGTGGCGCGAGCGCATCGAAGAGCTCGTCGAACGCAGCGGCCCCATCGAACCACCCAGCAAACACGCGCTCCTTGGGATCGGTGTCTCCGAATGGGACTTCGGCCTGACCGAACGCGTCGGCGGCGCGATCACCGAGACCACGGACGCATTCGAACGCCTCGACACCAGTGCCCGGGCATGGCTGGATAAGCTCGGCACCGCAGAGCACGCGGATCATGTGGCTGGCGATGATCTCTCCAAGCTCGTCGAGATCGCCAGTCTGCTCATCAACTCACCCCGCCCGGCCCGGGCGATGCTGGTTGGCCGCGACGCACCGGCGTTGCGCGAGCGTCTGCGCAAGGCGATCGAGATCGGTCGCGAGCGCGATACCGCTCGCGAAGCATTGGGCAAGGTGTACCAGCCCGAGTTCCTCTCGATCGAGCATCTGCCGCACCTCGACGCCGCCAAACGCGCTGCCGATCAGATCTCGCTGATCCGCTACTTCCGCGCCCGTTCCGTCCGCGGCAAGCTCCGCGTGTACGCCAGGGACAAAGTCCCCGCCCTCCCTCAGCTCATGACCGATCTCGAGAAGGCCATCCAGGCCAGGCGTCTCCACGACGAGCTCGCCGCGATGAACGACATCGCACAGGCACTCGGCGCGCAGTGGAACAACGCGAGCCCGGACTGGGGCAGGCTCGAAGCGATGCTGCGCTGGTGCGATACGTTCGCAGAACAGATCGCCGCCCTGGCACATCAGCCCGAACTCGCAAAGCGGATTATCGAAGCGGCGTGCAACGAAACTGTTTCGATCGACGCCGAGTGCAAAGCGTTGATCGAGTCGCATCGCGTTTGGCAGGACACGTGGCAGACCACATCGGAAACACTCTCGACCAACGACACGCGCGCATTCGGCGAGGACACGTCCGGCTGGCTGAGCCGTGTCCGGGGCGTGCTCGAGCGTTGGCCGACCGGGCTGGACGATCTGAACAACTGGTGCGTGTACAACGCCGCGCGTGATGCTGCCGTGTACGCGGGCCTGACCGATCTGGTCGCGATGCACGAATCGGGCGAGCTGACGCGTGACACGCTCTCGCCCGCATTCGAGGCGAGCTACGCAAGACGATGGTTCACCTCGGTCGCCAACAGCGTGAGCGCCATCCGCACCTTCAACGCGGAGCTCCAGGAATCCCAGATCGAACGTTTCCGCACGCTCGACAAGGACGTGATCGCGATGACCAAGGCCGTCGTCGCGGGCAGGCTGGCCGAGAACTCGCCTTCGGCGCCCGATCGTGTTTCGGCGCAGTCCGAGGTGGGCATCCTCAGGCGCGAGCTCGAGAAGAAACGCAGGCATATGCCGACGCGCAGGCTGATCGAGCGTCTGCCGAACCTGCTTCCGCGCCTCAAGCCCTGTTTCCTGATGAGCCCGCTCTCGGTCGCGCAGTTCCTCGACCCGTCGATGCCGAAGTTCGACATCGTGATCTTCGACGAGGCATCGCAGATTCCCGTCTGGGATGCCGTGGGCGCGATCGCCCGGGGTGCCGAGGTCATCGTGGTGGGGGACTCGAAGCAGCTCCCGCCCACCAGCTTCTTCCGCACGCTCGAGGGCGACGACGACTTCGAAGGCACCGAGGACGCGGTCGACGATATGGAATCGATCCTCAAGGAGTGCAACGCCTCGGGCGTGCCCGCCTTGCGACTCAAGTGGCACTACCGCAGTCGCCACGAGAGCCTCATCGCCTTCTCGAACTACCACTACTACCAGAACGAGCTGATGACCTTCCCCTCGCCGGAGGAACGCTCGTCCACGATGGGTGTCACGTTCCGCCATGTCGCCGACGGCGTCTACGACCGTGGCGGGACACGCACCAACCGCATTGAAGCCGAGCGCGTCGTCGAGGAAGTCGTCCGCATGCTCGCCGACGAGAACGATACGAACTCCATCGGCATCGTGACCTTCAACCAGGCGCAGCAGACACTCATCCAGGACCTGCTCGACGAGCAACGCCGTGCCAACCCCGACATCGAGCGCTACTTCACGAACGAGGTCGAAGAGCCCGTCTTTGTCAAGAACCTCGAGAACGTCCAGGGCGACGAGCGAGACACGATCATCTTCTCCGTCGGTTACGGCCCCGACGACTCAGGCCGACCTTCGATGAACTTCGGCCCGCTCAACAAAGAGGGCGGCGAGCGCCGGCTCAACGTCGCAGTCACCCGCGCCAAACGCCGGCTCATCGTGTTCAGCTCCATGACGAGCGACATGATCGATCTCCGACGCACTCGCGTTACGGGTGTCAAGCATTTCAAGCACTTCCTCGACTACGCCGAGCGTGGCCCCGAATCACTCGAGGAGTTCCTCTGGACCGGCGCGGACACCAAGACCGACACACGCTTCGAGCAGGCCCTCCGCGACAAGCTCGTCGAGCGTGGCTACGAGGTCGACGAACGCGTCGGCTGCGCGGGGTACCGGATCGACCTTGCCATCCGCGACAAGAAACAGCCCGGCAAGTACGTGCTCGGGATCGAGTGCGACGGGCCGCAGTACCATGCCGCCCATACCGCCCGCGACCGCGACCGCACGCGCCCGGCCGTGCTGCGTGGCCTGGGTTGGAACCTGCACCGCGTCTGGTCTACCCAGTGGCACATCAACCCGGAGAAGTGCCTCGCCCAGATCGACGCCGCCGTCGTCGCCGTGCGCGACCGTGAAGCTTCGAGCGAAACCGCTTCCGCCGAAGCCTCCTCCGAAGAGAACACCCCGCCCGTTGTCGCAAGCGCACCAGCCGTCACGGCTCAATCGGCCAAGCCGAAGAAGACCGTGCCCACGGGCGACACCTACACCCCGGCCACGCCCGGTCGATCACGCGTCGGCAAGCGCGACATCTACGCCCCCGAGTGCGACGAGCTCCTCATGCGATGGCTCGGCTCGATCGTCGAATCCGAAGCGCCGATCCTGCAGGACTTGGCGATGCGCCGCCTCGCGGGGTTCTGCGGCCTGGCCTCGGTCCGTGACCGATTCCGTGAACGATTCGACGTCGTCCTCGGACACTTGCTCGGGCGAGGCTACATCAAGGCCACCGGCAAAACGCTCTGGAACCCGGGCGATGAGCCGGACGAATTCATGTCGCCCCGCAAGCCGAGCGACGATCCCGACAGCAAGCGCGATGCGGACCAGATCCCGCCAGAGGAGTACCTGGCCGCGGTCGTGCGTGTCGTTCAAGAACAGTTCGGGCTCCCCCGCGAAGACCTCGCCAAGGAAACCGCGATCAAGCTCGGGTTCTCCCGCCTGACCGCCACCATCGCGCCCTTCATCGATGCCGCGATCGACCAGGCACTGTCGGACAACCGGCTCACCGAGAGCGAAGGCGTCATCAGCCTGCCGTAGTTGCGACTCATACAATCACGCATGGCTACGCCAAGGCACAGCACGCCCAAAGAGAAGCCGGCCGAAGCGGTCAAACGCCTCGTCGCCGAGCACGGCGGGCAGCTCTTCGGCCTCGCCAAGCGTTTCTGCGGCAGCGCCGACGAAGCCGAGGACCTCGTCCAAGAGGTCTACCTTCAGGCCTTCAAGCACTGGGACTCCTTCCGCCACGACGCGAGCGAGAAGACCTGGCTCTACACCATCGCCGCACATGCCTGCCAGCGCATGCACCGCAAACGCGCCGGCGAGCCAGAGAAGATCGAATCACTCGATAAGCTGCTGCCATTCGATGACCCGCTCATCGCGGTCATCCCGAGCGAACTGGGTGACCAGCTCCAGAAACAGGTCGAAGCCGATGCGCGCGAGCGCATCGAGAACGCCATCGCAACGCTCCCCGATGACTTCCGCATCCCGCTCATCCTCAAGGAAATCGTCGGCTTCAGCGTGCGCGAGACGGCAAGCATCCTCGGTCTCGAAGAGGGCACCGTCCGCAGTCGGCTCCACCGCGCTCGACTGAAACTCCGGGCCGCCGTCGATAAGGCCATCCCGCGCACGAGCGAGCCCGCGCCGCCCCCGGCCTACCCGGAGCAGACCTGCCTCGATCTCCTGAACGCCAAACTGGAAGCTCTCGACCGGGGTGTCCCCTTCGATGCCAACATCATCTGCCAGCGTTGCCAGTCCGTGTTCGCCTCGCTCGATCTGACCCAGAACATCTGCCATGACCTGGCCAGGGGAGATCTCCCGGAGGGCCTCAGGGACTCCCTCCTTGCCCGCATCAGAAGCCCCCAAACCCAGCCCAGGTAGCAATCTCTGGTATCCTCTCAAAACTTCTGTCAAACCGGGAGCGTACAGCCCGGCTCGTGTCTCTATAGCCTTGTAGAGCTCCGATTCAGAGGGGCACCAAGGAGGCAGCCATGTTCATGCGGATGGTCTACGACGACAAACTCGCTCAGGCGGCGTACCTCATCGGTTGCCAGAAGACGGGCGAAGCCATCGTTATCGATCCCGAACGCGACGTCGACCGCTACATCGACCTCGCCAAGGAGAACGGCCTCCGAATCGTCGCCACCGCCGAGACGCACATCCACGCCGACTTTGTCTCCGGCTCACGCGAACTCGCCGAGCGCCTCGGCGCCAAGGTCTACGTGTCCGACGAGGGCGACGCCGACTGGAAGTACCAGTGGCTCGACAAGAAACTCGACGGCGGCAGCTACGACCACACTCTCCTCCACGACGGCGACACCT
>MDTD01068343.1_pt1 | contig 11920 bp, 14 predicted proteins | sample 811221 | NCBI WGS metagenome assembly MDTD01 (sample SAMN05326646, study PRJNA326480) | marine metagenome | isolation source: seawater | place: Pacific Ocean: South West | collected 2011 | reverse complement strand
TTTGGGATTGTCTTGTAGATGCTGATCTAGCCAGCAATAGTGCAAGTTGGCAATGGGTTGCTGGTTCGGGTGCAGATGCAGCTCCTTATTTTAGAATTTTTAATCCCATAACTCAGGGTTTGAAGTTTGATCCCGAAGGGCACTATACAAAAAAATATGTTCCTGAATTAAGCAATATGCCGAGTAAATACTTGTTCAATCCTTGGGAAGCTCCTGAAGAAGTTCTTGAATCTGCAGGTGTTGAATTGGGTAAGAATTATCCGGAACCCATAGTTGACTTAAAGGTTTCCAGAGAAATTGCTTTAGAAGCCTTTGCTACAACAAAGAAAGATAATAATGAATGACTCGCAGATAAAGGATTCAAAAGACGAAAGTATATCTTGGACGTGTCGTCATACCTGGAAGCGTTCTTCAATCAATACCCTTTGGTGCTTGCTAGGATGCTCGATAGGGGACTTTGGAACCATTTTATTCTTTCAAATAAATGAGATAGCTTTTCCGATGTTGGGCATTATGACTCTTGCAATAATTAATGGCTTAATTACCTCAATTATTCTTGAGACAATCATTCTTTCACGACAAATGAATTTAAGGGAGGCATTCAATACTGCTACAGGAATGTCTTTAATATCCATGATATCTATGGAGGTTGCTATGAATACCGTTGATGTTGTCTTTGCCGGGGGCGTCTTAGTATGGTGGGTTATACCCTTTATGCTACTGGCAGGTTTCATTACACCACTACCTTACAATTATTATAGGCTTAAAAAATATAACCTAGCTTGTCATTAACAATGCCAGCAAAAACAGATTTAGAGGACATTCTGGAAAATCTTCATCCTTTATTGGTTGAAGAATCTTACGTCTTTATTACATCTAAAGAGCCTATTAATATTTTAGTTAATTCTTTAAATCCTGTGGCAACATTTACTGAGAATGAGGGTTCTACTTTAGTAATTACAAAGGCTATAGCAGATAAAAATTCTATCCAGTATGAAACTGTTTTTAATTGTATCTCCTTAGGAGTGCACTCTAGCTTGGAGATGAGCGGATTAATAGCAACAATATCTGGAGAATTATTTAAAAACAACATACCTGCAAACGTTTTCTCAGGATATTTTCATGATCATATTTTTATACCAATTGATAAAGCTAAATTGGCTTTAGAAATTATCTCTTCAATAAGAAGTTCTTAGGATTTCTCACTCTAATTTTTATGCTTATAATGAATCTACACAAAAGGAGAAACTTATGTTGAAGCTACATTTTGCACCTAATTCTAGAGCCGGAAGGATTCTTTGGCTCCTCGAAGAACTCGAACTACCTTATGAACTAAATAAAATGGCATTCAGTCCGACTGACTTAAAGTCTGATGAACATAGAGCAAGACATCCTTTAGGAAGAGTCCCAGTTTTGGAGGATGGAGACATCCAAATATGGGAATCTGGAGCGATAACCGACTATATTTTGGAAAAACATAAAAATGGTGGATTGAAACCCTCTGTAGACTCTGAACATTTTGCTAAATATCTTCAGTGGTTTCATTATTGTGAAGGAATGGTAATGCCTCCAATGAATACCATTGTCGTACATACTGTCCTTCTCCCGCCTGAAAGGAGAGATGAGACAGTTTTAGGCCAAGCACAACGACTTCTTGCCAATGCCTTGAAGCCTGTTAATGAAAATCTAGAAGGCAAAGATTATTTGATAGGCGATTTTTCAGGTGCTGACATCATGCTTGGACATTCTTGTTTTATGAGCAATCGATTAGGGTGTGTTTCAGACGAAATGAGCAATATAAAAGCATATGTAGAGAAACTAGAAGCCAGACCTGCTTTTAAAAAAGCCATAGAGACTCAATAAACTTTGAGCAAGATAAGGATATTTTCTTATCTTCCTAACCCTAGGGTTTGGAAGTCGATTATTACTGCAAAAATGGGTGGTATAGACATAGAGGTTGTTGGGGATAAGCCTAATAATATGCCTAATTGGTTATGGGATTTTGATGCCAAACCAATATCAAAAGAAGATAAATCTGAACTTAAATCATTTGAAATTAAAAGTAAAAGAGGCTTCAAAGGCTCTCTTTACAAAACAGATGAATTCATAGAACAGCATCCTTTCGGGACAGTTCCAGCTGGATTTATTGGTCATGAGCGACTTGGAGTATTTGAATCAAATAGTATTTTGAGAGCGGTTGCCAGGGAATGTAAAGACAAATCTCTCTATGGAGGCGATGACATTAATTTAACATCTCGAATAGACAGTTTTTTGGATGCTAATCTTGTTTTCTCAAGAGAATTTCAGGTTTATCTTTTAGAGCTTGAAGATATTACTCAATATACTTACGAGAGAACCAAGGCTGCATATGAGTTTTATTTAGATGGCTTAGAAAAATCTTTATCTCTTTCTGGCTTCATTACTGGAGATCAGTTAACTATTGCGGATATATCTTTTGCTTGTGAATTTGCACAATTCCTGAGAGAGGGTCACTATCTGCAACAGCTGGAAAGCAAGAACTTAAGCCTTATTAGTAAAAACTTCCAAACTGAGTACCCATTAACTTTCAAGCACTTTAAATTTCTCTGTAATAAACAAGAATTTTCAGAAGTCATGGGTTCTTATCTAGATTGGTATGAAATGTAAATATGGACTACGTTGAACTTGCAGTACCCTTTTTCTTATTGGCTTTAATTTTAGAATTAGCTTACGGGAAACTAATTAATAACAATACTTATCGACTGAATGACACAATAAGTAGTCTTTTTATGGGATCCTTGAGAGGCACAAGTGGAATCCTCAAGATTGGTTTTAGTGGCTATATTTATTATCAAATTGAAACACACTTTGCTCTCTGGCGTATGGATAGCGATCTGTGGATTACTTGGATCTTCGCTTTTATTGCCTATGACTTTTTTTATTATTGGTTTCATAGAATAAGTCATGAGAGACAAATTTTTTGGGCATCGCATGTGGCCCATCATCAAAGTGAAGAATACAATTTATCTACTGCACTGAGGCAGACTGGAACAGGATTTTTTATATCTTGGATTTTCTATATTCCTTTATTTTTAATCGGTGTTCCTTCATACGTCATGGTATCAGTAGCATCGATCAATTTGATATATCAATTTTGGGTGCACTCTAGACACATCCCTAAACTCGGGTGGTTTGAATTGTTTTTTGTCACTCCATCCAATCACCGTGTTCATCATGCTCAGAATGATATTTATATAGATAAGAATTACGGGGGAGTTTTTATAGTCTGGGATCGTCTTTTTTCTACTTTTAAAGAAGAACAAGATGATCAAGAGTGTGTTTATGGAATTAGAGGAGCAATAAAGACATTTGATCCTGTAAAGGCCAACATCCATATTTATCAGAAAATTCTAAAAGACCTGACTTTTTCTATCTCTTTTAAAAATTTTTATAACGTTTTAACTGCAAAAACTGGTTGGTCACCAAATGGATCTACTGAAGGTTCATCTAAGGAAAAGTTTAATCATGAAGAATTTGAGAAGCATGATCCGATAGTTTCGTTATCTGCAAAACTTTATGCACTAATACAATTTTTATGCATGACTTACGCAGCTGTAGTTCTTTTTGCAGACAAAAATATGGATTATGATCATGGCATTGTTCTCCTTAGTGTAGTTATTTTTTCTATGTACTGCACAGCAAAATGGTTGGATGCTGAAAAGATAATGAAAATGGAATACTTGAAATTAGGAATAATCTCTATTGGTCTCTGTTACCTTTATACATTTAGTCCAGAAATTGTTCTTTTTAATGTGTTGCTTGCTTATTTATTTTTAAATATTGCTTTTCTACCCTTCTTAAAAAGAGCGTGAATTTATGGAAGATCTTAAGAAATGGATTAAGAGTTACCCTGATTTTCCTTCTAAAGGAATTCTATTTAGAGATATAAGCCCGTTGTTGGCGGAACCTGAAGCTTTAAGTCTATTAAAGGATCGCTTCGTAGAAACCATTAAACCTCTAAATGCTGATTATATAGCAGGTATCGATGCTAGAGGCTTTCTGTTTTGTACTTTAGTTGCAGAACACTTAGGTCTAGGTGCATTAATGATAAGAAAGCCTAACAAGCTTCCCGGAGAGCTCATTGAAAGAAGTTATGAGCTTGAATACGGCAGCAATTCATTAACTATTCAAAAAAAAGATCTAGAGGGTAAATCAATAGTGATTGTAGATGATCTGTTAGCAACAGGGGGGTCAATGCAATGTTCTAAAGAATTATTAGAGTCTCTTGGTGCAAATGTAGCAGGAGGCGCCGTCGTAATAGAACTGAAGTCTCTTAAGGGTGCATCTGTACTAAATATGCCCATTATCAGTCTCATAAGCTTTGAAGACTAGCTTAACAAAAGAAAATACTCTCATTGCAGTTGCAATGGAAGAAGAATTCAGTTTAGAACAAGCGAATGGATGGAGGATTGTTTATACAGGGATTGGAAAAGTGAACGCTTTAATTTCCGTTTATCGGGCTTTGAAGGAAGATAAACCTGTAAATATTATAAATTTTGGAACTGCCGGTTCTTCGAGGGGCGATTTACAGGGTCTACATGAAGTGACTACCTTCAAACAAAGAGATATGGACTTGAGGGATATAGGGCTTCCACTTGGTGTAACTCTCAATGATGAGATAAATGATATTACTTTAGATAGACCTGGATTGAGTTGCGGTACTGGAGATAATTTTGTTACTACGAACCAAGAAATTAAAACCGATTTATATGATATGGAAGCTTACGCACTTGCGAAGCTTTGCCTAAAAGAAGAAATTAATTACTTTTGTTTCAAATACATTAGCGATGAAGCTAACGAAAGCGCATCTGAGGATTGGAACAAGAACATAGCAAACGGAAGCAAAGCTTTTCAATTATATTTGGAATCTCTCAATGGATAACTTAAAAATAGTTCCTTTTAAGGTGGATTACAAATCAGAATTTGAATACCTAAACAGACAATGGATAGAAGAGTATTTCGTGATGGAAGAAGAAGATTTTAAAACACTTCAAAATCCTGAGTCTTATGTAATGAAAAAGGGAGGAGAGATTTTTTTTGCTATTCTGAATGATGATGTAGTAGGTACCGCAGCAATGATTCCAACAAGCAAAGGTGTTTATGAGTTGGCAAAAATGGCTGTTGCAAAAAATCTTCAAGGACTAGGCATTGGAAAAAAATTATTAAGACGTTGTATAGACTTCTCAAAAGAAAAAAACGCGAATGAGATTTTCTTAATTACCAACGATGCATTGAAACCTGCCCTAAATTTATATCTTTCATCAGGCTTTGTATTAAATGAACTTAATGATGATGATAGGTATCATAGGGGCAATACAAAAATGAATTTAATATTAGGAGAGGAATATGATTAATTTAGACCTAAGTGGTAAAAAGGCAGTTGTAACAGGTGCAAGTTTAGGTATCGGGGAGGCAACTGTTAAGATGCTTGCAGAGCATGGTGCTGATGTTTTCTTTTGTGCTCGTACAAAAGAGTCGGTTCATAAGTTAGCATCTTTAGAAGTAAATAACGGCTCTATAAAGGGTTTTGTTGCTGACATGGGCAACAAAGAGTCAACACAAGCCTTTATAGATGTTGTTTTATCTGAAGGAGCAGTCGATATTTTAGTTAATAATGTTGGCGCTTCTCCCTCTAGAAATTTTCTATATATGACCGATGAAGATTGGCAAGATTTACATGAACTTAATCTTTTGTCGGCTGTAAGATGCACTAGGGCATTTCTACCTGCTATGAGAGAAAATAAATGGGGCAGAGTTATTATGATTTCTAGTTCAGCAGGAAAGTATCCTAATGCAGCATTAATTGATTATGGAGCCACTAAAGCAGCTATGATTTCCATATCAAAATCATTGGCAAAAAAGTATGGATCAGATGGAGTTCTTATTAATTCTGTTCTTCCTGGTCTAATTCATACCGCAATGTGGGAGAGGGCTGCAACAGAAATTGCTGAAGCAACAGGCGGTAAGATGGAAGATGTAATTAAAGCAAATGGAACTTCAGTACCAGTTGGGAGATATGGCACTTCAGAAGAAGTAGCGTCTTTGGTTACTTTTCTTTGTTCAGAAGCAGCTTCCTATATAAGCGGAACTTCTATTGAGGTAGATGGAGGCCAGGCAGGACATATTTAATGACTGAATATTACGGATCTTGCCATTGTAAAGAAGTAAAATTTAGTTTTTCTACGAATGAAATCTTAGGAGAGCTTTATAAATGTAACTGTACATTATGTCTCAAGAAAGCAATTATCATGAAACCTCTACAGAAAGATAAATTTAAGCTACTTAGTGGACATAATTATTTAGAGACTTATCAGTGGAACAAAAAAATAGCCAAACACTTCTTTTGTAAGATTTGTGGTGTATACACCCACCATGTACGGAGGAGAGACCCTTCTCAGATAAGTGTAAATATAATGTGCGTTGATGATATATTGATACACTCAAGAACAAAGATAGACCTGATCGATGGGGCGAGTCACGATTAATTATGTTAATTTCTAAAAGGCCAAATTATTTATTACTAAAAGCTTCATTAGTTCTTTCTTTAATTATTTTTTCTTTCTATTTACTGTATCAATTAGATTTGATTGTATTAATAGTAGAATCCGATAGAAGTAAGATATCGATTTTAATTCTTGCTATCTACTTTTTTGCTTCTGTGCACTGGTTCTATATTGCAATTATTTTAAATAAAGAGATTTCAAGTATAGATCAACCTTCGAGTGATACCTTAATTGGGAGATTTCTTCTAGAAAAAACTAGTTCTCAAGAAGTAGCCAATCTTTCTCTGGTAGAGGATGAGCTCAGTAATAAACATTCGTTGGGTTATTTGACCATTGATATATTGCTTAAATTAGGACTGACCGGAACAGTTATCGGTTTCATATTAATGTTACTACCCATAGGAGAAATAAAAGACTTCGATCCTAAGATTCTTCAAAAGTTACTGTCAACTATGAGTGGTGGCATGGCAGTTGCTTTATATACGACCTTAACCGGCTTATTAACAAGTATGATACTTAAATTTCAATATTTCATTCTTGATTCATCTCTGAGTCAAGCTCTTAATCATATTGGTTCTGAGCACAAATGAAGCATAGAGTTTTACAAAAATCAGAAGAACAAGATGTCTTTACAGACCTTCTTTTTAATGCACTGCTTGGTTTCGCATTTATGTTTGCAATAGCCTTTATGCTCATAAACAATTCAGAAGAATCGGGCAATATTAATACTAAAGCGGAAGTTTTAATTTCAGTTCAGTGGCCTGATGAACATCCTGATGATGTAGATGCGGTTGTCGAAGATCCTCAAGGTGGCCTTGTTTGGTACCACAACAGAGATACTGGTCTTATGCATTTAGACCGAGATGATAGAGGTAATCTAGCTGATTCTATAAAGACTGCAGGACAAGTTATATCAAATCCTATAAATCAGGAAACTGTTACAGTCAGAGGACTTCAAACGGGAGAGTATGTTATTAATTTACTACACTACAAATCAAATTATAAAGAGCCTTTACCTGTAACAGTAAAAGTAGAAAAATTAAATCCTTCTGTAGACTTAATTTATTATGGTCAGCATTTTTTGAATGGAGTAGGCGATGAAATCACCGCACTAAGGTTTTATGTTGACGGTAGCAAAGAAATTTCTAATCTTAATCAAATTCCAAAAAGATTGCTTACAAAAGCCTTATCTAAGTGATTGTAAAATTTAAATTATTTAAGAATTCTTAATAACAAATGTGCGGCATAACAGGCTTTATAGATTGGGACAATTTTGATCCTAGAGACACTTCTATTTCAGTGTTGACCAAGATGAACAGTGTCATAGAGCACAGAGGTCCTGATAGTTCAGGAATCTGGTTTGATATAAGTCAAAAAGTGTATATAGGACATACAAGACTCTCAATTCTTGATCTCTCAGACCAAGGACATCAGCCTATGATCTCTACTTCTGGACGTTTTTGTATTTCATTTAATGGAGAAATCTATAATCATCAAACTATTAGAAAAAAGATTGAAAAAAATAATCCAAGCCATTTATGGAAGGGCGAATCTGATACTGAGACTATCTTGGAAAGTTTTAACCTATTCGGTATAGATAAAACACTTGAAATGATTGAAGGAATGTTTGCGATAGCCCTTTTTGACATCAAGAATGAAAAATTGTACTTAATAAGAGATAAATTTGGTGAAAAGCCTCTTTATATTTCTAATGATTCTACTCAATCACATTATTTCTTTTCTTCAGATCTAGATTCTTTACGCTTACATCATCGTTTTAAAATTGATTTAGATAACATCTCCATGCAAGGATATTTAAAGAATGGCTACGTACCTAAAGATCGTTCCATTTATGCATCCATAATAAAGTTGGAGGCTGGTAGTTATACCTTAGTGGACTTGAATAGTAGATCAGTGACTAATAAAAAATACTGGAATTCTTTTGAAGAAGCACTTGAGTCAAGAAAAGAACCTTTTGAAGGTAATTATGAAGATGCTTCACAAGCTCTTATTCAACTTCTTAAAAGGAAAATTTCAAATCAGATGATTTCTGATGTCCCCATTGGATCTTTTTTATCTGGAGGTATAGATTCTTCTCTTGTAACCTCCATCATGCAAGAAGTATCTTCAAGGCCAATTAAAACATTCACCATTGGTTTTGAAGAGGAGGGCTGGGATGAGGCCTTGTATGCAAAGAAAACTGCAAATATATTAGGTACAGACCATCATGAGTCTTATCTAACTTTTGATGAAGCAGTCAAATGTGTTCCTGATTTAAGCCTTGCTTATTCAGAACCGTTTGCCGATTCTTCGCAAATTCCTACTTTATTACTTGCACAAGAAGCTAGAAAAGTCGTAACTGTGGCATTAACGGGTGACGCTGGTGATGAACTATTTTGCGGGTATGATAGGTATAAGGTTTCTCAGAAAATATGGAATCTATTATCTCTTTTACCTAAAAGTTTAAGACTAAAGCTTCAGACTTTTCTCAGTAAGAAAGATATAAAAGATGTGACCTTATTCTTAAATATGGTTGATAAATATGTTCCTTTTTATTCTACTCCGCAATACTTTGGAGACAAGATTTTAAAAAGCATTTATCTGCTAGATAAGGGCTCTTTTGAAGAGGTTTATGACTCACTAATATCTGTATGGCACTCACCGCAAGAACCTCTATTAAATAATATTTCTGGTATCTTTAATTCTCCTTTTCTTTTTCAAAATGAGTCTATTAATAATTTTGAAAATTCTATGCTTAATGATACTGAAAACTATTTAACTGAAGATATTCTAGTTAAGGTTGATAGAGCTTCCATGTGGCATTCTTTGGAAACTCGTGTTCCTTTTCTTGATCATGAAACCTTTATATTTGCTTGGTCACTCCCCCTAGAAATGAAACTTAAAAAAGGTGAAAGCAAGTCTATTCTAAAGAAATCACTAGAGAGTTTTGTGCCTAGGCATACATTTAATAGACCAAAAAAAGGTTTCTCCATTCCTTTAGATTCTTGGCTTAGAGGCCCTCTACGGGAATGGGCAGAGGATTTAATCTCTCAACAAAGTATTAATAACAGTGAGATTTTTTCCTATAAAGTAGTAAATAAGATCTGGACAGAGCATCTTGAAGGTAGTAGAAATTGGCAAGCAAGGTTATGGGCAGTTCTGATGTTTCAATCTTGGTATAAGGAACGTAATCAAAATTTTGGAATCTAGTCTTGGTAATTTCTAATGCACTTTATCTTTTAAAAGACTTTTAACCCATAAATGTTTTATGAATAAAATAAAGAACCATGATGTTTATTAAAAATATTATTCCTTTTAATATTAAATAATAATCTGATGTTAGAACATAGATTAATATTAATACTTTTATATGTCTTCATTACATGTCTTGTCTTAATCTTTGGATTTAGATCAAGTTATTCCATTAAATTTAAATTAATGATGATATTTGGAGTGACTATTTTCTATCTAGCTAGCTGGGAAACGTATAAGACTATTCTTGGTTGGCCTTCTCATGAAGAGTTACCTGACAAATTTAATATAAGTTGGGTTGTGATAGTTGAACCTGAAAAGAAAACGGATAAAGAGGGAGAGATTTTTTTCTGGATAAGAGACATAGATTCATTTGAAGAGACCTCTAAGATGCCACGGGCTTATAAGTTAATTTGGAACGAAGAAAATCATAAAAAAGCCCAAGAAGCCCTACATAAATTAAAAGAAGGTAAAAGATTGAACGGAAGAAAATCCTACGGCGTAATAAACAAAGAGAATGAGGGAAAGGAATCCAATGCCTATGAATTGCAGGATGGAGAACCGGAAAATGGGAGACCTTCTTTTGAGTTTAACGAAGTATCTCCTCCAACTCTCCCCCCCAAAACACCCAACTTAGACCAGTAAATTATTCGTTATCTTGTCCAAACCAAGTATATTGAGGAGTTTCCATATTTCCTAATGCTACCTCTCTATCTTCATGAGCTCTAGCCCTTACATAATGATGAATATTTTCAACTTCCTCTTCGGACAAGACATCAGAAAATGATGCCATGCCGTTGCTTGCAAGTAAGCCTTCAAGAACAATTTGATTGAAAGCATCATGAACTCCAGCAGACATTTTTCTCAAGTCTGGAATACCGCCAGCAGACTTGACTACAAATCCATGGCAAACAGCACAGTTTTGATTATATTTACTCTCTCCATCTTGCAATTGATCAATGCTAACTTGTACCAATTGTTGCTCAGGAATCGTTTTATCTCTTACGTTGGGAATTCGTAATGTTTCTTTTCCTCCAAGTTTAAAGACTAGTAATCGACCAAAGTTGTTATAGGTTAAAGAGGCTTGAATCTCAATCGGAGGAAGCGGCTCTCCACCAAATAAGTCTCCTCCACCTGAACCTGTGAGAATAGACACATATTGCTCTCCATTAATTTCAAAAGTAATGGGTGGAGCTAACATTGATGTGTATGTATTGAATTCCCATAACCTCTCACCAGTATCTTTGTCATAAGCTGAAAACATTCCAAGTGCATCACCTTGGAATACTAGACCGCCAGCAGTCCCAAGAACGCCACCATTCCAATAATGTGGGATAGGAACAGACCATTTGGTTTCACCGGTTAGGGGATCAAAAGCTTTCAAAAAACCTCCTGGTTTTGGCTGAGATTCTAGATTATTGAGAATATTTTGAGCCAAAGAACTCATTTCAATACCCATATTCCACTGACCAGGAGTCCATTTAAATACTCCAGTTTTCTTATAATCTTCTTGTATTGCATAGAAAAAAGGATTTTCTTGCGTAGGTATATAAGCCAATCCAGCTTCAAGATCTATAGACATGGCTTGCCAATTGTGAGCTCCTAATGGACCAGGCAAAACCCAAGCTCCATTATCGGTATAGTCCACAGCTGGATTCTCAACTGGCCTTCCCGTTTCTAGATCTACATGAGTAGCCCATGTGACAGCAGCGAAAGGATGAGCTCTTAGAACTTTTCCGTTTTGACGGTCAATAACATAAAAGAAACCATTTTTTGGAGCTTGAAGGAGGACTTTTTTCATTTCTCCGTCAATTTCCATATCTGCTAAAGCCATATCTTGAACGGCGGTATAGTCCCAATTGTCTTCTGGAGTTGTCTGATAATGCCATTTATAAACACCAGTATCAGCATCTACAGCGACAATGGAAGATAGGAAAAGGTTATCACCTCCACCTGGAGATCTGATATCTCTTGTCCAAGGAGATCCATTTCCAACACCCAGATATACATTATTGAAATCAGGATCATAGACTATAGAGTTCCAGACAGTTCCACCGCCACCAAATTCCCACCAGTTAGTTCCTTTCCAAGTTTTGGCAGCCATTTCCATAGCAGGATCTTCAAAC
>MDTD01116608.1_pt1 | contig 11921 bp, 6 predicted proteins | sample 811221 | NCBI WGS metagenome assembly MDTD01 (sample SAMN05326646, study PRJNA326480) | marine metagenome | isolation source: seawater | place: Pacific Ocean: South West | collected 2011 | reverse complement strand
GGCTCCGTCTTCGGTAGAAAATTCTTCAACAGAGAAAGGTGATTCATGTCATGATGATGAAGCTGTTTTAGCTATGCTCGCCTCGGTTACCGCCGACTTGGAGGAAATGCGAAGGGTCAGGAAGCGACAGGGCAGATACGCAATTATCGGTGTCCTGGCAACTTTGGCAATTCTTATTTCCTTTATGATTAACCTTGCGCAATTTGGCAATAACTATCCGGTTCAGGAACTTTTGACCCAGATTAGCGCTAATTCAGAAATTGTTACAAACAGCCGCGAGGTCCAGAAAGTTGTGGACAGCGCGAAAAAAGTATTCATCCCCGCCTACAAAAAAGAGTTGGTAAAACAACTTCATTCAGAAGCCCCTCAAATTGAATCAACCGCAGTTACTGCGGTCAATGATTTCAGAAAATTTATGATGACTGACATCAGGCGCAAGATGGTCCAGAGAATGGACAAAGTGCTGCGTCAGGTGGAAAAAGACATCATACAACACTACTCTAAATCCGAACTTTCACCGGATGAACTTGATAAAATATTCCAGCAGGTAAATGCCCAGTTTGCAGACGAGTTTACCGCCAGACTTGAAAAACGTTTGGATGTGGCCATCAAAAAACTGGCAGTGCTTAATGACGAGGTCAAAGGCTTTGAGAATACTCCGGAATATAAAAATATCAAACCGGAAGATCTCGGCCTAATTGAAAACCGGATGATTGAAGACATGTTAAGATTGTGGATATACCACTTGAATCCGGATAAAGGCGACGCTAAAGTCAGCATGGCGAAAGGAGGCGTAAAATGAGTGAGATTGCCAAAAAAGTTATTGCGCTGCAGGAAGCCGTTAAAAAGGAAGCTGAAAAAGATGCCGCCGCCGCCCGGCGTATGTTGCTGGTTTATGCTGCTCTGGTGGTCTTTGTTGCCGGCTACAGCTTGTTCCTGACTACAACAATACGGCGTGAAGCGACCCCTCACGCGTTGGCCATTCTTTTTCTCGAACAAGCCCGGGAAAGTTTGCCCAAAATGTTTGACGGCGTCGATACCAAAATGGAAAAGAACGCCCAGGTAATGGCGACTAAGACGGTCCAGTCGATATATCACGTTATTCCTCAGGTAACTGAAATGGCCAAAGTGCAATGCGACCTGATGATTGACCAGCAGCTTGACAATATCGAAGCTACTTATATGCCTAAGGTCAAAGAGCATATCAAGGCATCCATGGAAGGCGTTATTGCCCATAGGGATATTGGCAAGAATAAAGATCTCGCCAAGGCGTTGACAGTTCAGGTCGTAGAAGAATTGGATCGTGAAGCAGGAGTCATCCTCAGTCGCGAATTCTATTCTAAAATTGATGATTTGACGGCCGAAATCAAAAAGCTCAGAGTCTCAAAAGTATCGAGCTTGACGAACCGGCAGTACGCTGAACGTATGATGATCATCAACTGGCTCTATCTGACCAATCATGGTCGGAACGGAAGCGGTGTCATGGCAAGTTTGTTAAGCAGTACCACCGAGGCCTTTCTCGACTTCTATAAACTCGAGAAACTTAAAGGCGGTATTAAATAAACCTGTCCCTCAATAATAATCTTAAGCCGTCTTCGGGCGGCTTTTTTTATGCCGGGGTTTGACAGAAGCGCAATCTTAACTATCTTATGTTAGTTATAAAGAGGAAAAGCCTGATTATGCAGACGACAAAATTCATCCATTGTGCGGATATCCATCTCGGCACCCCGTTCGGCACGGCCGCGGAGATGCCTGCTGCCGCTTTTCGCTTGCTGCAAGAGGCTCCTGCCAGTGCCCTGAAAAAGATTGTTGATACAGCGATTGAAGAAAAAGTTGATTTTGTCCTTATTGCCGGAGATATTTTCGATGGTCCGGTGATTAATTTGCGGGATCTGCGCTTTTTTACTTCAGAACTTCTCAGGCTCCAAAAGCATGGTATTGAATGCCTCGCCATTTGCGGAAACCATGACCCTTTGAATATTTGGCCCTCGAAATGGGATTTCCCCGATAATTTTTATCTGTTCGGCCCTGAAATTAGTTCCCGTAGGGTGGAAAAAAACGGTATCCCTCTGGTTGATGTTGCCGGTTTCAGTTATCCGGCGAAAGAGGTTCGAAACAAATCGCTGAAGGGATATGCGGTCAAGCGTGATATTCCGGCGATTGGTATGTTGCACACGGCGATGGTATCTGGCAGCGATAGTTATGTTCCGTGTTCAAAGGATGACTTGCTTGACTGCGGTCTCGACTACTGGGCGTTGGGGCATGTCCATCAGGGCAGGGTGGTGAACGACGATAATCCAGCTATTGTCTGGAGCGGAGCTCCGCAGAAACTTAATCCGAATGAAACCGGAGCGGGTGGGTTTTATGTTGTTGAGATAGACGAAATGGGACATTTTAACCGCCGCTTTATTGATGCCGATACTGTCCGGTTCGGAGAAATAATGGTTGATGCCTCAGACTGCCCTGCAATAGAGAATCTGCCTGATTGCATTGCGGCTGCGGTTCGTGACGCGGCGACTTCGGAGGGCTCTCATACTATTTACCGGATTACGGTCAAGGGACGCTGTGAATACGCGGCAGAGCTGCGTCGCGGTAACAATATTGAACAAGTTGTTGACGCGGTCCAAGATATACTGTCTGCGGAAAGTCCGTTCATCCATCCTGATATTATTGATTTCAAACTTTGCGGTTGTTACGATATGGAAAGTCTGGCGGAAGAGGGTTCCCTCCCCGGCGATATTGCCGCTGCCGCAATTGAAGCGGGCAAGCGCCCGGACCTTTTTGCCGCGGAGGTGAAAGCAGATTTGGAACCGATGTTTGCCCGCTGGAAAAATCGTCGGCTTTTAGAGTCTCCGGATGAAAGTGAACTGGCTTCATTGTCTGTCGGGGCGGCGCAGTTGCTGCTTGACCGCTTGCTGGAGGAGGATGGCGAATGATCATCAAAAGACTCCATATTGATAGCTTCGGTATATTCAAGGACCATGAGGTCGATGGCTTGAAACAGGGCATCAATGTGATCTGCGGCAATAACGAGTCTGGAAAGACTACACTTGGCGAGTTTATAAAAAGGACTTTGTTCAAGCACTATGACCGGCGCAGCAGTCACAATACTTATGCCATTGACGGAGCCTCCCCAGGTGGTTCACTATCCTGTACTGACAGCAACGGCAGGGAGTTTACTATTTCACGCAGTGGAACCCGTAACGGTGGAACTGTCACTGTCACCCGTGATGGCGAATCCGGAGGAGCAGAGCTGCTGAAAGAGCTGTTGCCATTGAGTGAGTATTTCTACCGAAACATCTATGCGATTACCATTGAAGAGCTGCATTCCGCTGATTTTATGAATAACGAGGAGCTGCGTAGTCGGCTTTTCAGTGCCGGACTCGAAACCGGGACGGTTTCTTTGACCCAGCTGCGCAAAGAGCTTAACGCAGAGATGGATGTTTTGTTCAAGAAGGCCGGTGAAAAGAACCGGATGTATCAGATAGCAGAACGGGCCAATGAGCTGAAAACAGCCATTGATGAGGCCGAGGAACTGATTTCGAGTGCCGATGAAATTCGGGTTGCGCTGGATCATAAAGGTAATTCTGCAGACCTGGTTGGCTCGGAGCTTAATGCGGCCAGGCTTGAACTTGTACAGCTGGAACATAAAAAGCGCGCTTATGAGGCTTGGGTTCAACTGCAGATGATGCAGGTTAAATTGAAAGGTTTGCCGGATGCAGCGGCATTTCCTGTTGATGGTCTGACGCGATTGGTTGAACTTAAAAGTTCGGTTAAGCACTCAACAGAGTTACATGAGAAGCACAAACTTCAATATGAAAAAGCGGTATCTTTGTTAAAATCGATTGTTCCGAACGAAGCTTTGTTGAACGAATCTGAAGACATAATCTCCCTGTATCGTGACGTCCAGTCGCGGGGCGAAATGGAGCGGAGGCGGGATAAACTTATCGCTGATATTAAGGCAGTACATGTCGAATTTGACCAGGCTGTGCGTTCTTTGGGCGATACATGGGACGAAGCCGCACTGACCGGGTTCAAAGGCGGTAAGGTTTTACGCGAACAGGTTCGTGAACTTGGAGAACGTATTGCCGGATTTGAACGTGAACAGGAAACTGCCAGGGCCGTAGCCAGCGCAAGCCAGGGGGGAAGCGCTGATTATAGCAGATTTATCAAATGGTTGGCCGGACTGCTTGTAATCATTGCAGGCGGGGTTGTTATGATCTGGTCCCTGATCGCCGGGATTATTGTGATCATTGCAGTAATGCTGTATGCTTTGATCACTGCCGGAGGCAAAAAGAAAACCGCGGAAAGCCCGGGGCCAGGCGATTCGGTGGATGGGAAGCTTGCCGATGCTCGTGAGAAGTTGGCTCAATTGCTCGAAAACAGCGGTTTAAGTTGCGATTTGAACTCCGCTAGTGCGCTGGTTTTTCTGGATGAAATTGAAATTTGCGCCGGTAAGTTGCGTTTGCTCAATCAGATGCGGCAGGAGAAAGAACAGCTTGAGACAGCGATAAATAATTTTGATGAAAAATATAAAAAGCTTTGTGACAGGCTTAATCGCGACATCTCCAGTGATACGGCCGTTGGTATCGAATTGCTGTACGAAGAGATTGATCGAGCCAGGGAGGATAAATTGAAACAGCAGTCCGCGCGAGAGAACCTGACTCAGGCCCAAGCGGATCTTGAGGCGTCTGAAAAACAGTTACAGGCCGCCAAGCAGGAACTTGCCGAACTGTTGAATCGCGCCGGGGTTGAGGACGAGGTAGAGTTCAGAAAACTGGCGGAAGCATTGGCCGAACGTGAGGCGGTAACAGGCCGGATTGCTGATTTGGAAGCTTCGATTCGAAGCCAGTGTGCAGATGGCGAATTTGATTCATTTATCGCGCAGCTCAAAGATTTCTCGCCTGATTCAGCGGCAATTGCGGAACAGGAGATAAATGAGAGGATTGTTATTGCCGAAAAAGAACTGGAGGAGCATAACCGTAAGATCGGGACTTTGCAGGAACAGTTGCGGACGATTGAAAACAACCGGCAGTTGGAGAAGGACCGCACGGAACTCGAGTCCTGCTTGAAACAACTGCATCAATTGTCGCGTGAATGGACCCGGTTGAGGCTTGCTCTCCACTTGCTCGATGATGCGATTGCGAAATATGAGCGGGAGCGCCGTCCCGGCGTGATCGATGCCGCCGCAAAATATTTCCGTGAACTGACCGGCGGGGCTTATGTCGACATCCTGCAAAAGTTGGAAGACAATACAATTGTAGTTAATGGTTCCGATGGCAAAGTGCGGCAGGTGGATGAATTGAGCCGGGGTACCCGTGAGGAATTGTTATTGTGCCTGCGACTGGGGGTCGTATCAGAATTTGAAAAAAGTTCAGTTTCACTGCCGCTGATTCTGGATGACGTCCTGGTCGATTTTGATAATCCGCGGCGCGAAACCGCGGTCAAAATGCTGGCCGACTTCGCCGTCGACCGTCAGTTGATCATCATGTCATGCCACCGTGAAACGGTCGAACTCTACCAAAACGCCGGTGCCAATATTATTCAGTTTTGAGTTTTTGGATACTCATTGCAAAGATAATATTTGCGCGGCTCGTCTTCTTCTATGACCGGGAACCTATCCATCGGATCGAGAAAATGGTTGTCGTTCCAGTCGTCACAGACGCTGCTGACTTCTCCGCTGACGGTGTATTGAATTCCATCTATCTCCAGCCCGGTGCCTTCTTCGCCGCAGAAACTATGGATGATATATGGTGCCAGACAGATGCTTTGACCCGGTTCAAGTCTGACAACGGTACCAGGGGCTATGATGTGGGTTTGTCCGTCGATCTGAACATTGAAGCTTTCATCTGAACAGTTGCCCTCGGCATCGGCCTTGTAAAGAGTTATCAGGACATTTCCACCGGCGCGGCAAATGATATCCTCCATCTTGCTGTAATGGAAGTGCAGCGGGGCATGTTGATTCGGCGGGTCAAGAATGAACTTCTCCGCGTAAACCTTGGTGAATTTGCCGTTCTCCTCCTGACGATAGCCGTTACGCAAAGTAAACAATGTTCTACCAACCAGTTCAAAGTTATCTTGCCCGAAATCGGTGACGTCCCAGCCAAGTCCCGCATTGCGGATTTCGTCAACCTCATGACCTTTCTTGTCCCATTCATCCGCCGTCCAGAACGCGAACGACGGCAGGTTAATTTCCAGTCTTTTAAATACTTCCATCGCGGTTTCGATGGAACGGTTTATCTCACTTCTTTTCATATTTACTCCTGATATGGTTATTTCCATGCAATTTCATAAGCAAAATAGGTGTCTTTTTCAGTTACGGCCTTTGCGGTAAATGAAAAACCATCTTTTGTTTTTTTCGGCTTGACAGCAACTTTACGGCTTCCATCATATTTTAACGCCCATATTTTCGGTAATCCGGGATTCTCCGTCCTGATTGAAATAGCTATTTTACCTTGCTTAAGCAGGAAGGGTGTTTTTCCGACTTTCCTGAGAATCGATTGACCTTTATTATGGTATTCTATTACAGAACCACTATTTTTCAGATCTGTGATATATAAAGCCAGCATTCGTTTGGATGCTTTTAATGGCAGTCGGTCAATGCTGCTGACGAAACATGTAGAAACCGTTTTGTTTCCAGATATCGTAATATTATTTCCTTGTATTTTCTTTATACTCTCAGGAATGAGAAAACATTCAAATTTTTGGGAAACAATAGTAAATGTTTTTTTAGAAATATCAAGAGATGTCTGTCCATTTGGCAATTTGTAAATATTATTCCCCATTTCAGGTAAAACAGCTTTCAAGTTATTATAAAGTTTATTGTCCGCTTTGAAGATTTTACATCCTTTTACCCCAACAGGAACTTTCATGTCCGGAGGTACCACTACACAAGTAAATTGCTTGAAATCAGTATTGCTATCATAAATGACGGTTCCAATCTGACAGACCAGCCCCAAACTATAATATTTATCAGGAACCCGCGGCGCTCCGTCAATACCCAGCTTTGCCATGATATATTCTTTGGTTACTACGTAGGGAATTATTATATCAGACTTTTTAACCCCTCCGTGCCGAAATATCATAGATCCAATTCTCTCCGTCAGCATAATCATCGGATTGAAAGAGTGTACTCCGGAGGATGGCTGGGGTATTATATCACTGCCTTTACCTGGACTAGTTTGAAGACCGTAACTGAAAATACCGCTCCAATTCTGGAGTCCGGCAATAGCTGCGTTAGCCGGTCTCATATATGCGGCATACGGGACCGGGTAGACCATATTATACTCCCCCATTACAAAGGGGGAGCCAAAGAGACGTGAACTTCCTGCGTATAACTGGGTTTTCCACATTCCCTGGTTTGGATTTACATTATGGAGGACCGCATGATCTTTGCCGCTTCCCAAATCCCAATATGCATGACCATCAACATAGTCCAGATATTGACGTGAAAGAGCGAGTGGCAGCGAATTTCCGGAACTTATATCGGTTATTGGTTTATGAACCCCGATGCCGCCAAGATATGATTTTAATTCTTTAATAATTCTTTGCTGCATCTGGACTACGAATTCCGGCATGAACTGCTTTACTTCTTTCTTCGTTGGCTTTCTGCCCGTTTTAAGAGAAAGAAATTCCTTGCATTTTCTTTCATATAAACTTTTCACTTTAACATCTCTGACGCGAACAAAAAGATTGTCTTCGTTCATCAATTCAATTCCCAGCAAGGCCGGGTCGTCTTTAATCGCTTCCCCGGTGTATGGATTGACATGCAAAAGCAGATTGCGGGAAAAGTCCTTCATCCATTGCATTGCGCTATCAGATAGGGGCACCAGACTCTGCAGGATAGTTAAATGAATCCTGCCTGTAAATTCAGGGATTGCCGGATCATTAATAATAACTTTTCCCCACCCGGTATTTCCATTGAGCGGAAAGGTGTAGTATATACCGCGTTGGCGCAGGCAGTAAAGCAGGTAACAGAATTTGTTAAGGCCGACCGGGTCAAGTTCCGGTGACCCGTCATTTTTCGACATTCCACGGATGTAGCAATGGAATCTTATCGCGTTGAATCCTGAAGATGCCAGGTAATCGGCGAAATGTTCAGCCTGCTTCTTATCCAGATACGGTAACGCATGAGTCATTGTTCCGCCATAAAAGCGTACCGGATCATGGGGTTTGTTTCTGAAATAGAAATTATTCCCCTTGCATATCACATCGCCATATTTCCCGGCCGGAGAGTTTGCATGGTTATAGAAATCCAGTGCGCTGTTTTTAATGATTGAAGGCTGCCACTCTACAGCCGGCCATTTTTTCCCGGCTTTGTAGGTTATTGTTCTGAAGTTTGCCACCGGCGGATCAAGCAAGTCTTTTGTCCCTGATACAGCAACAACCATCCAGACCGGTTTATTTCCGCTGGTAAAACTGATGCTCTGCAGTTCTTTATCCGGCAGCAGGAAAGAGGAACGATACAGGTTTATTCGCAAAAACGACTTGCAGCTTCCGGTCCATACAGGGACAGCATTGGGCAGGGACTCGCTTTTGGCCCAGCCGCCAACGTCAACGGTGGAGTATACTTTGACAGTTTGGCTGGATTTATCGCAGTAATTTACCTTGATATCACCGACGAGTTGCCTGGGGCCGCCTCCCCATGCGGTTGCATGCAGCAGGTAAAGCTGCCGGTATTTCTGTCCGTTCATTGGTATTGTCGTTGTTTCAGGCAGATAGTTTCTGGCTTCCCCTTTTAGAACAATACAGTTCTTCCCTGCATTTTTTGATGCGTCAAGTATATTGAAATTTATCCCGCCTAAAACTTTTTTCCCCGGATTGAGTGATCGCAAATCTTTGTCAGCCCCCTGATCTGTCCAGCCGCCCTTTCTGTCACCGTTGACGTCATCCATAAGTGACGTGTTGGCAACTTTGCTGATATCTATTGGTTCTGAGCTATATTTTTCTACGGCAATATTCATATTGACATTGCTGTTTTTTATAATACCCTTGAATTCGGAAAATCTCAGTCGAATGGCGTAATAACCATATTTTAGACGCTTCTCCGGAGCGATCCGCGCTGCTACAATCGCTCCGTTCAGTTTGCCGGTGATGATAATTTTCCTGGTCTTTCCCTGGATAATTATCTTATCGATATGCCCACTCATAAGATTACGGGTTTTTTCTGTCAGGACAGGAAGTATTATTTCGCTTTTTCCGAAAATTATTTTGCGTCCTTCGTAGGAGGCAGGGAGTTTTATTTCCACCACAAGCAGTGCTGCTTTGATCCCAGTTTCGCTTTTCAGCCGCCAGGAACTATCCACGCTGCCGTCTGCTTTTGGAATAAACTTTTCTTCAACGTTGAATAAATCGGAGCCTACATTCCATTTCGCATTTAATGTGATGTATTTACCAACTTTGTCCGGCAGTTTTCCGGTATTGTGGAAGTTTTTGGGATTGGGACGGAAATTCTTCCAGGCCGGAGTGGCGTAGTGGAGCATGGCTGCAACGTTTGAATCCAATATCAATTGACCACTGGCGCGAGACAGCTTTATATCAGGTTGGAGGTCAATGCTGTTCCCCGCATGAACTGTGATTGCCGTCAATGTGATTGCCAGTAAAGAGCAAAGCCCAATCTGCAATTGATAATTGTTACACCTGACTTTTGTTTCGCTTTTTAAATAATTCATAAATTTGCATACTTTACTGTAATGTGATTCATGTTTTCTCATATATTTATTCCTGTTGATTAATATCTATTTATCCATGCGACAATTCGCTGCGGGAACGTCCCTGTAGCTATGTTCATTTTGCACTTCGTGCATGGAGGAGAAAAGTTAATTCCAGTTGGGCTTGCTTTCAGTTATGCCAAAAAAAGTCGCCCAGTTTGTTGCCGGAGAAACCAGCCTTGCGGCATTGACGGCGCTGACATGTCCATCCGGAAACATTATATTGCTGTAATTATCATGGATTTCTCGATATATTGCACATTCGCGCGGAGAAGAAGAGTATCGTGTTGCTTCTGCATAACCTTTGGATGGGTCGCTGCCGCCATCTATTTCCACGAAGTATGGGGTTTTGCTAACATGTTTAATTTGTGTCAGGCGGGTGACCCGGAGCCCGTCAGGTCCTTTATACCAACCGCCGGCTGCTTGATATCGAGGCAGGGTACTCGAGCCGCTGGCGACGACAGGACCGTAATCTGTCCCAGATGGTTTCTGTGATGTCTTATTTTTAGGGCATATCAATATTTTTGAACCCAGAATAGATCTCTCTCCTGATAAAACCATTGTATCTGTTATATATGGCACCAGGCAAGTAGTCCACGGTATATCTTCATGGGTATCCCCAACCAGCCAGCTGTCATAGTCGGTGGAATACATCAGAGTCAATGTTCCTAATTGCTTTAAGTTATTTGAGCATGCTGTACGTGATGCCATGTTTCGCGCCTTACCTAAAGCCGGCAGCAGCATACTGGCCAGGATCGCGATGATCGCGATCACGACGAGCAGTTCAATGAGGGTGAACTTGCGGTTCTCATGTTTCATTCTGTTAGACTTTCCTCTAAGCATGACTCTTCTCCCTGATTGTTGAGGCATTTCACGCCTTGTTCTGTTAAAGTATTTCTTAATGACTGATAATCAAGTTCTCTGATATTTATATTGTCTCTGACGCACATGGCTGCGGCCGTTCCTGCCGCTTCTCCGGTAATCATGCATTGTACTGTCGGCCGGATGCAGCCGAAGGCTTCATGAGTGGCGGAAATACAGCGACCGGCAATCAAAAGGTTGTCGATGTTTTGTGCTATAAGTGACCTGAAAGGGATCTGGAAATACCAGCGCGGCGGATAAGAGGTCTCCGGATCGTTGAGCCATTCCGGGCGGGGGCGCGTATCAATCGGATGGCTGCCGAGGCCAATACAGTCTTCAAAATCTTTCTGCTTGTATATATCCATTAAGCCAAGCACATAATCCCCTTGTATGTGCCGTGTCTCACGCACTCCCATTTCCGGTATCTGCAGCAGATATGAGTTTTCAAAGCCTGGAACTTTTTTTATACTGCCAAACCAGCGCCCCAGCATGTCAGACATGACTTCTTCCGCCCGGGTCAAATCCTCCACGTCGCAGCCGTCCATATTCCTGATTTGCGGACAACATAAAGTAACGCACCCTGGAGTTGGCAGATTATAAATCTGGAACCGGGCCGGAACTTCCCCGTCGCGGATTACATCTATTGTTGCCATTTCATTCTTTTCAAGACGTTCTCTGGCCTCTTCGAATGTGAAACGTGCAAAAGGCTGCTTTTTATAGTGTTCAGGATGTTCAGCCAGCCATGCGAAAGTCTTTTTCAGGTCTACATTGCCTGCTTTGAACATCACCCCTACAGGATGCATTTCACCGATCAGGGCCTTGCTTGCACAAACATCCTGTTCGGTTACTCCTACTGTATAGGGAACTCCTGCTCTGGCGGCGACGTCTCCATCTCCTGAAGCATCGATAAATTGTTTTGCCGGTAGAACCTGACGCCCGGACTTTGACTCCAGGACAATGCCGGTAACTTTCCCGTCATCTTTGACCACATCAACCACCATGGAGTGAAGTCTCAGCCGGACTCCGGCTTCTTTCATCATTTTAAACAGCATGCATTTAAAATCTTCTGAAGAAGTAAATATATAACTGCCGATAGTTCCGGAGTTGCCGATTCCGATGCCTTCCGCCAGAAGACGCTCTGCTATTTCCATGGTGATTCCGCCGGCTATGTGCAGCTCTTCAGGATGTTTTTTCAAAACTTCAAGATCGGCAGCGTGTTCATAAGGTTTGCCGGAAAACTTGGTAAACATCGTTATCCCCGCATTTCCACTGGTTAACATCCCGCCTAAATGACCGTAGCGTTCTACTAGAACAGTCCTGGCCCCGTTTCGGGCGGCGGCCAGGGCGGCT
>MDTD01200155.1_pt1 | contig 11922 bp, 9 predicted proteins | sample 811221 | NCBI WGS metagenome assembly MDTD01 (sample SAMN05326646, study PRJNA326480) | marine metagenome | isolation source: seawater | place: Pacific Ocean: South West | collected 2011 | reverse complement strand
TCTCTTCCAGCGAGTAAAATTTCGTGGCCTGCTTCTTCTAAAACAGCGCAAGTCTTCTTCACTCTTTGGTCAAAACTTAAATCGTTGGAAACTAAAACTGCAATTCTCATTTACCGAAGGTTCCTTCTTTGATTTGTTTTAATACCCTTAATGTATACCTGGGGAAATCACCATTCATCATCCATCCGTAGTATCCTGGCTCTTTATCGAGCAATTCTTTTACTGGAGTACCTCTATGTTTTCCAAAATTGAACACAACTTCTCCCTCGTCATTATAGACTAATCTTCCAGCCAAATCTGCGTTTTTAGAGCGTTGGCAAAATTCATGTAACTTTTCCATTTCTGAAGGAACTGGACCAACAACTACTCCATGACTATCCTCAAATTTCACGTCCTTGTACTTGTCCAATTGCTCAATTAAAATCTCTAAGGTTGCCGAGGTATCTGGCATTGCTTCATGCGCACCGTCAAGATTCTTGTTGCAATAAAACTTATATGCTGCTTTAAGCGTTCGTTGCTCCATCTTGTGGAAGATGTTTTGGACATCTATTAAATTCCTTCCCTCAAGCCCAAAATCGACGTCCACTCTCAAAAACTCTTCCGCCAACATAGGAACATCAAATTTGTTCGAATTGTATCCTCCAAGGTCACAGCCTTCTAGAAACTTTGCTAGTCCTGGTGCAATTTGGCCAAAAGTATATTCCCCCTCTACGTCCTTATCATAAACTCCGTGAACAAGACTTGCCTCAATGGGAATGGGGATTTCTGGATTAATAAGTATCCTGTTTTCTGGTCCTGATTCCTCTGGTTTACGTATTAAAGTTCCATCAGTTTGGACTTTAATCATAGCAATTTCGACAATTCTGTCAACCCCAACTTGGGTACCAGTAGTCTCTAAATCAAATACAACAAGTGGTTTCTTGAGTTTAAGCCTCTTCAATCCTTCTTCAAATTCCATATTCAAAATTTTACCTCAACAAGGTACGCATGGAAAAGAAAAAATTATCCCTCTAGTGGCCTATCGATAGAAAAGCTTTCAAGGTAGTCTGCAACCCTTCTTACAAAACTTCCTCCAAGCATTCCGTCTACAACTCTATGGTCGTAGCTATGAGAAAGGAACATCATATGCCTGATGCCAATAACATCTCCCTCTGGAGTTTCAATTACTGCAGGACGCTTTCTAATTGCTCCTAGTGCTAGAATTCCAACTTGTGGCTGATTAATGATAGGAGTACCCATCACGTTTCCAAAAGTTCCCACATTACTCATTGTGTATGTTCCTCCAACAACATCATCTGGTCCCAATTGCTCTTGACGAGCTCTATTTGCGAGATCGTTTACTTGGCGAACAAGACCTTGAAGATTATATTGATCTGCGTGCTTAATAACTGGTACGATTAGGTTTCCACTTGGAAGGGCAGCCGCCATTCCAAGGTGAATTGCCTTGTGCATTACTATGTCATCTCCATTAACACTTGCATTTACTCCTGGGAAATCTCCAATTGCTTTAATTATTGCTTCAGCAAGTAGTGGAGTAAAAGTCAGCTTTTCTCTATACTTCTCATAGAATGCATTCTTATTCTTATTTCTCCACTGAACCATTACAGTAACATCAGCTTCCACAAATGAAGTAACGTGTGGAGATGTATGAACTGAATCCACCATATGTTTAGAAATAAGCTTGCGCATTCTGTCCATCTCAACGATATCATATCCTCCAGTTACAGACTTAAATGCTGGATGTGGTTCGTGTGATGAAGAACTAACGTTGTAGGTAGGAGCACTAACAGGTTTGGGCTCTGGCCTTGAAGTAGATGCTACTGGCGCCGAAGATTTTGTAAGAGCTGTTCCTCTATTAGCTATGTAAGCCATCATATCCTTCTTAGTAACCCTTCCCTCAGATCCGGAACCTTGAATAGCCTCGAGTTCTTCCATGCTAATACCCTCCTCTTGTGCAATGCTCCTAACTAGCGGAGAATAAAATCTACCTGAAGGTCCCGTTCTTTCTGGAGTTGAATTCAATGGCGCAGAAACAGCTGCAATAGCTTCTGGAGTTGGTTCATGTGCTTGAGTTGGTTCAGCAACAGGCTCAGCGGCAGCAAAAGTTGCTGACTCAGATGCTGGTTCTGCAGTAGCAGGTTGTGGAGCAGTTTCTCCTGCTTCACCTCCAACCTCGTATTTAGCAATTGCTACACCTACTGGAACAACATCACCTTCAGCAATTAACCATTCTACTAAAACTCCATCCTCAGGTGCTGGAACCTCGCTATCAACCTTATCTGTTGCAATTTCAACAATTGCCTCATCTGCCTCAACACTAGATCCTGGTTCAAATAGCAAGTTTGTGATTGTAGCTTCTGCTACACTCTCACCCATCTTTGGAAGTAGAATTTCTATGATTGCCATACTATCGATTTTCGTTTTGCAAAAGTAGTGCGTTTAATACAAGCTTCAAGTCTTCAAATGGGTGGTATTGTCTTGCATAAGATAAACTCAATCTTTCACGAACCCTAATGTCATCAGAATCAACAGCTAAGACAACAAAAGGTTTTGAAAATGCTCCTTTATTTGTTCCCGGAATATTTATTCCAACCCAAGTTTGGAAGCCCAAACCCACTTTAAATGAATTTACCACCCATCTACCACGACCTAATATAATCAAAAGTGGACTGACGATTATGAAAAATAATGACAGACTAATATCAAGTAATCTCTTATATCTGCGCGCAGCAACACCATAGATTGCTCCATCTAATTCTGTCAAAGGATCGGGACCTAGCCCTCCAGAGCCCAATACTGATCCATCGTCAGTCCATGCAATTCTACAAAGAGTCTTACCTGAGACAGCAGATAAGGAAGTAATGATAGAGCTTGCAGTTACATCTCTCCCACTAAAAATCACCTCTCCAATATTGTGAATTCTAACGAAGTCCCTTAAAGAGCTTAGCTGATCGGGCGACATTATTTCGTCAGAGTGATTTACTGATTTGAATTTGGGCTCTATTGAAGATAATAGAGAGTATATAGATTTAGCCTCATCCTCAGATGCAACAACTAATCTGTTTGACACCTTTTTTTCTATCCTCCACCCTCCAAAAATTATTCGACCTATACTAATAATTGCAGTGAAACTAATTGTTCCAAAGATTAGTACTGCTCTAGAAAACCTCAGGGATTCAGGAAGTAAACCATAAACAGCTATTAAGGAAATTGATCCGAAGAATATTCCCCTCATAACCCTTCTTGGAACCCATGGTTTGTCGTATCCACCGAAAAGCCAAAGCATGAAAAGCCAAAAAAGAGTGTAGTAACCCAGTGCTAGTGATGATTGAACCCAATCGTATTCTATTCCAGTTTTGGCTGAATAGTATTGAAGGAAGAAGTAAAGAGTAGCATAAAGGGCAATTCCTTCAACTATTGGCAAGAATAAATCAGTTGCAAGGCGCTTGATTATAGAAAGTGATGCTCTAGCATATATCGCCATGCGAATAATCCAATTGTATATCGCAGCTTGGCCTCCTTCAAAATGCTTCTCTGCGAAAATTAGCATTGCCTTGTAAAATACTGATACGTAATTGAAGCTTCCCTTTTTTGTGCTTTCTCCCTTGTAGTGGATGATTTGGGTTCCTGCGTAATAATGATTTTCCCAACCTCCCTTAATAATCCTCCAGCTTAGGTCTATGTCTTCACCATACATAAAGAATTGCTCATCCAGTACACCGACTTCTTTTAACGTATCTGCTCTCATCCACATGAAAGCACCGCTTAAAATTTCTGTTTGGGCTGTTTCATCGCGTTTTAAATGTCCAGCGTAGTATGAATTTAGCTTTTTTGATTTAGGAGCTAATCTGTATAGCCCTGAGATCCTACACATAGAAGCCCAAGGTGAAGGAATACCGCGTTTGCTTTCAGGAAGATAAGTTCCACTTCCGTCAAACATTGGAACACCGAGTCCTCCAAGTTTAGGATTGGAATCAGAATATTCAATGCAATCAGCAAAGGTGTTTTCTGAAACAACAGTATCAGGATTTAATAGAAGGACATATTCACCTTTAGAAATCTTAATTGCCTGATTATTTGCAACTGAGAACCCTGTGTTTTCCTTGTTTTCGATTAAAGTAACCCAAGGAAATTTTTCCTTGACCAAAGCGCAAGTCCCGTCAACAGAATCGTTATCTACAACAAACACTTCGACGAGGCCCTTACCAACTTGATCTATTGCCCTTTCAACAGAAACAAGGCATTGAGAAAGGAATTTCTCAACGTTATAACTAACTATGATAACGCTCAACTTCATTGTCCTACGCTGTAAATAGTTCTTTTTTCAATAGATCTTGAAAGAGTTGCTTCGTCAGCATACTGCAGAGATTCGCCAACTGCAACTCCTCTTGCAAGCGACGTAACCTCAACATTGAGATTCTGAAGTTTTTTATAGAGGTAGAATGAAGTTGTTTCACCCTCCATAGTTGCAGGAAGTGCAAAAATCACCTCTGTATTTTCGCTAGAATTTTGCACTCTATCGACCAAGCTTTGCACAAATAAATCTGACGGCCCAACACCATCCATAGGACTAATGACTCCTCCCAACACATGGTAAACGCCTTTGTATAGCCCAAGGTTTTCTATTGCAAGTAGATCTCTGATATCCTCAACAACGCAGATCGTTTGGGAATCACGACCAATGCTATTGCAAATGCTACAAACAATGTCTTCAGTAAGATTGTGGCAATTCTCACATGGCTTTACTCCATCGCTCATTTCCTTTAAAGAATCCGCTAATTGATGAACTTTTTCTGGATCTCTTCTGAGTAAGCTAAGGGCTAACCTAAGTGCGGTCCTTCTACCTATTCCTGGTAGAGTTGCAATCTGATCTACAGCTGCTTCAATGAGTCTAGAGGGTAGTTGATCCACAATGTAAATATAGTCAGCCAAACTCACCGCTCGAACCTTACATTTGGACTATGACTCCATTGACATTTCTACTCATAGCTCTTGGCTATGTTGGCGTTCTTTTTATCATAGCACATTTTACTGGCGACAAAACCAAGAATAGCGACTTTTACTTAGCGGGAAAGGCCGCTCCATGGTACGTTGTTGCGTTTGGGATGATAGGTGCAACGTTGAGCGGAGTAACCTTCATCTCTGTCCCTGGTTGGGTGGGATCCCAAAACTGGACATACTTACAAATGATGATGGGTTTTTGTACAGGCTATGGTTTCATAATGTTCTTCCTCCTCCCACTTTACTACAAAATGGGACTTACGAGCATCTACACATACTTAGACGATCGCTTCGGTTCTAAAGCATATAAAACTGGAGCTTCATTTTTTCTTTTAAGTAGGACTATTGGCGCTTCTTTTAGATTATTCCTAGTTGCCCTAGTCGTTGAAATTGCCTTCTTAGAACCAATGTTTGGAGGCGTAGTACCCAACTGGGCCTTCGCTGCAACAGTAATAGTTGTTCTATCTGTGATTTTCTTCTACACAAAGAAAGGAGGAATGGCTACTGTTATTTGGACTGATACAGTACAAACCGCCTGTATGCTAGGAGCTGTTGTTTTGACAATTATTGCCATAGCAAAAGCCCAGGATGTGAATTTCTCAGGAATTCCTGAACTTGTTGAATCTAGTGGGATGACGAAGATATTTGAGCTCTCAGACTGGAAGGTGCCAAATCACTTTGTAAAGCATTTTATCGCTGGGGTATTTCTTTGCATTGCTATGACTGGCTTAGACCAAGACATGATGCAAAAGAATCTCTCTTGCAAGGACCTTAAGTCAGCCCAAAAAAACATGGGGTCTTTTGCCTTCATCCTATTCTTTGCCAACATACTTTTCCTTTCTCTTGGTGCTTTGCTTTACGTTCAAGCTGGCACAGATGGTTTGGCCATACCAGAGCAAACAGATAAGCTATACCCCATGCTTGCACTTGGCGGGACTCTTGGGATGTGGGTTGGTGGTGTGTTCCTCGTGGGACTGCTCGCTGCTGCATTCAGTTCTGCTGATTCTGCTATGACTGCTCTAACTACTTCGACCTGTGTGGATATAATTGGTACCGAAAAGATGGAGGAGAAAAAGGCTGTAAATATTCGTGGTAAGGTTCACATTGGAGTAGCTGTGGTGCTGCTGTGCGTGATTATGATTTTTAGATCAATCAATGATCAAAGTGCTGTTGCTGCTCTTTTCACTGCGGCGAACTATACATACGGTCCACTTTTGGGATTATTTTTCTACGGGATATTTACAAAGCGCCTACCAAAGGATAAGTTAATTCCATATGTAGCGGTCGCTGCCCCTATTGTTTGCTATGTTTTAGAGAAATTTCTGAGTACGAATTATGGGTTTAGTTTTGGCTTTGCTCTCCTCCCAGTAAATGGAATAATTACTACCCTTGGGCTGGTGTTACTCCCACATAACGAAGTACCTTTAAAGGCGAATTTTAAATCAACAACCAGCATCTAATTTCAGGCATGAATAACCGCACTTCTGACCTTCTAAACAGCCTTAGCGAATCAGCTACAATTGCAATGGCCAAAATGGCTCGCGAACTCAAGGCTCAAGGTATTGACGTAATCTCTCTATCTCTTGGTGAACCAGATTTTGACACTCCGGAGCAATTGAAACAAGCTGGAATAGATGCCATAAATGCAAATGACACTCATTACACCCCAGTAGCAGGTACTGTTAGAGTTAGAGAGGCCATTTCTAAGAAATTCAAAAGAGACAACGGGCTTGATTACGACCCAGACCAAATAGTAGTAAGCAACGGCGCTAAGCAAAGCATTGCGAACGTTGTGCTTTCTATTGTGAATCCTGGAGACGAGGTGATCTTGCCTGCTCCTTATTGGGTTAGTTATGCTGAAATCGTTAAGCTAGCTAAGGGTGTGCCGATAGTTATCCCAACAAGTATTGACGATGATTATAAGATTAAGCCTGAGGCTCTGGAGGATGCAATCACTGACAAAACTAGAATGGTGATTTATTCTTCTCCTTGTAACCCTTCGGGTTCGGTATACACGCTTGAAGAGACTCAGGCGCTTGCCGATGTTTTGAGGAAGAACGACAATATCATCACGATTAGCGACGAGATTTATGAGCTTATAAATTTCACACTTAAGCACGCGAGTTTGGCTAGTGTTGAAGGCATGATGGATAGAGTGGTTACTGTGAACGGCGTATCTAAGGGATTCGCTATGACAGGTTGGAGGCTTGGGTATATTGGTGCTCCCAAGTGGATTGCTGCTGCGTGTAATAAGATTCAAGGTCAAATCACTTCTGCCCCTTGTTCCATCGCACAGGCCGCAGCTGCTGAAGCTGTTGATGCAGACCCAAGTATTGCCGAGCACATGCTAGATGCATTCTTGAGGAGAAGAGATCAGATGCTCGAGGACCTTAGTGGTATACCAGGCATTATGCTCAACAAGCCAATGGGTGCATTCTACTTGTTTCCAGATATAAGCGGGTTATTTGGAAAGTCGTATAATGGCAAAACTTTAAACAATTCTGATGACGTAGCTATGTTTTTAATTGAAGAAGCGTATGTGGCTACAGTTAGTGGTTCTGCGTTTGGCACTCCAGAGTGCATAAGATTGAGCTACGCTGCTTCAGATAAAGTTCTTGCTGAAGCGGCATCTAGAATAAGAGAAGCCGTGGGTAAATTGGCTTAAAAATTAGCCGATGATATATACAAAAAACCAAATTTTGACGTTATCCAATCTTGAGTTAAGTGATTATACAATCGATTCATATGCTTGGGTCAATTTTAACGAATACAATACTGAAGATCATGTTTCTTGGTATAATAAAACTGTTGTAAATATTCGGTTATGGTGTTCCAAATTACATACAACTTGAAAGCAAAAAATAATAACTTAAATCTATTGGAATATGAAAATGCCTATATCAGAAATAGTAGATAGGTATACTATTACAAAATTAAAATCTGAAAGAACTGATGAAGATGTTAAGGAAGAATTAGAATGTTATTTAAATGAAATCAAATCTTACAATGCAGATTTAAATGAATATATTGAATCTTTATACATTACTAATGGCAAATTATGGGACACCGAAGGTGATATAAGAAGAGGAACTGATTTGCCACTTGAGGAAATCGGAAGACTTGCATTAAAGGTTAGAGATCTGAATTGTGATAGAAACGCCATTAAAGCAGAGTTAGTAGAGAAGTATGCTGAAGGATTCAAAGAATTAAAAATAAACTATACAAAGAGAAATTATGGCAAAAACCCATGATAGTAGTTATTTTTTGGAACAAAATATTTTAAAAAAACAAAAAGCTTTACATACCTTTTTTTGTTCATTAGTCAATAAAATAGAAATAAATTTAGTAGATTTTTTAAAAAAAAGATATAGAAATAGCATTAGCTTTTATCATGGTTGTATCAGGTAAATCTCTACAAGAAATATCAAAGGGTACAGAAAGAAACAAAGGTCGATCCTATAAAAAAATAGCGTTTTTTTTGTAGTTTATTCAGACGATCCTGCCGCTATATATTAATAATGAAGTTAAGAGATTTTAGAGAACGAGTTAATCTGAGTCTATACGAATCAAAGACGAGAAACTTAAAGATTCTAAAGATTATCAAACTCTTGATATCGATAATTGCATTAGTTGTGCTTTCAATCTATTACGGATATTCTCAAACTCCAGAAAGCTCAGTTATCTTAATGGGTTTTGTGAAATTTAGTTTTGGGTATTACGTCCTTCACTACCTCATAAGAATTATATACGACTTCCACCCGCATAAATTTCTCAAAGAACATTGGTTTGAAGGTATAGTAATGTCCCTCCTTGTCATTGAAGGTGTTGGAGACTTGTTCTTCAACTCCCTACTTTTAGAACCTCTGCTAATTGCAATGGGAATAGACTCATATACTGATTTTTCTACAATCTTCATACAGCTCTATTTCGTAATTGTGATCATTGCTGAATTAATGCGAAAGGGAAACGTTCTCCCGAGCATTAAGATGCATCCAGCAGTGCTGTTTATACTGAGTTTCCTGGGGATTACTAGTGCAGGTACCTTGTTTTTGATGATGCCAGAGATGACTACTATAGATGGAAGTATGAATTTCTTAGATGCTCTGTTTACCTCTACTTCTGCCACGTGCGTAACTGGATTGATGGTTGAAGACACCATGATATTCTTCACTTTCAAAGGCCAAATTGTACTCCTAATGCTCATGCAGCTTGGAGGACTAAATATCATTGCATTCACATCGTTTTTAGCGCTTGCTGCGAGGTTTGGGGTTAGCGTTATGCAGCACGATGTAATTGAAGATTTTGTCAATAAAGAAAGCTTTCTTAGCGGAAAGAATACTTTGAGAAAGGTATTTGCATGGTGCATCTCCATTGAGCTCATAGGAGCTGCTGCACTTGCCTTTTCTTGGTCTACAAAGGTTGATTTTAACACACTTGGAGACAGAGTTTTCTCTTCGATATTCCATAGTGTGAGCGCGTTCAACAACGCTGGGATAACTCTATTTACTGATGGCTTAGCACACCCAAACGTTAGCACAAACTGGGCTACCCATTGGATAGTAACAATCTTAGTGTTTGTTGGAGCCTTAGGGATGGTAGCCCTATTTGACATCTTCGACCCAATCAAGCTAAGGGAAAGAAAAGCCGTGCCTTGGAAGGGTTTGGGTTTTGCAACAAAAATTGCACTCAACTTTTCACTTATCCTAGTAGCAATTGGCGCTATTGCATTCGCTTGTCTAGAATGGAATGGAGTAATGGACGGAATGAGTGGATATGGAAAATTTACCACATCAATATTTCAAAGTGTAACAAGGACTTCTGGATTTAACACCGTCGATATAGGATCTGTAGGCATTCCAATGCTGTTTATGTTCATTATTCTAATGTTTATTGGAGCGTCCTCATCATCAACAGGTGGAGGTATCAAGACATCAACTTTAAGCGTTGTTCTTTCAGATGTTTGGCGTACAGTTAGAGGTCTTGACCACGTTCACCTTTACAAGAGAACTATTGGACCAATGCTTCGTTCTAGGGCCTACAGCGTCTTGCTTTTCTTCATTGTTGGAAATTGCCTTTTCCTTTTCATTCTTACTATAAGCGAGGCAGATCTTCTTAACTCAGACCAAATCACTTTCCTAGACTTAGTCTTCGAACAAGTAAGCGCAATGGGAACAGTGGGACTCAGCACCGGCCTTACCCCTATGCTATCACCAGCTGGGAAAATTATTATTTCTCTATCGATGTTTATCGGTAGGGTTGGTACATTAACAGTAGCATTTGCACTTGGGGGCAGAGCTTTAAAATCGCACTTCAAATATCCTGAAGGCCATACAATGATTGGATAATGGGAACAAAGATTACTCCATATACAACACCAGAAAACGAGTCTAAAAAGCAACAAGTTGAACGAATGTTCGACAACATTGCTCATAAGTACGATTTTCTAAATCACTTTTTTTCTTTAGGCATAGATGTGCTTTGGCGAAAGCGCTGCATAAGGATTTTACGCAAAGAAGATCCACAAACCATCATAGATATGGCTACTGGCACTGCTGATTTCGCAATTGAAGCTATAAGGATGGGACTCAATGCTCATGTTACTGGTGTTGATATTAGTAGAGGTATGCTAGATGTTGGGGATGAAAAGCTAAAAGTCAAAGGTTATGAGGATAGAATCACCCTTCAGCAAGGCGATTCAGAAAACCTACCATTCGAAGACAAAAGCTTCGATGCATACACTGTTGGATTTGGTGTTAGAAACTTTGAAAATCTAGAAAAAGGTTTAAGAGAAATGAATAGGGTACTAAACCCAAAAGGGATTACAATTATACTTGAATTTAGCAAGCCTAAATTATTTCCAATCAAACAGTTATTTGGGTTTTATTTTAAATTCATAATGCCCACACTTGGCAAAATAGTTTCAAGGGACTCAGCGGCTTACACCTACCTTCCAGAAAGTGTCATGGCTTTTCCAGAAGGTGACGATTTTCTACGCGAAATGCAAAAAGTAGGTTTCGTAAATACTAAGCAGGTAAAGCTCACTGGAGGCATTGCTAGCATATACATTGGCTATAAGAAAGCATGATTCTAAAGGTTAGCCCCAGCACTTTGAGCGGAACGGTACAAGCACCAAGTTCTAAAAGCTTATCCCAAAGATTCATAGCAGCTGCCCTTCTAGCCAACACACCATCAAAAATTATTGACCTTTCTGACTGTAACGACTGTACATCAGCTATATCAATGGCTGCAGAGCTTGGAGCTGAAATAGAACTTGGGTCAAATGGAATTCAAATCACCCCTACTCTTTTAGGAATTCCTTCGCCAAGAACGGGTGAATTACAAGCCGGTGAATCTGGTTTAGCCTTTAGAATGTTTGCGCCAATTGCCGCCTTAAGTGGAAATGAGATATCAATCCAAGCAGAAGGCACACTACTAAACAGACCGCAAACTCAGCTTATCAAAGGATTAAAAGCGCTAGGTCTAGAAGTAGAATCAAATGACTGCAAGGCGCCAATAACCATAAATGGCACCCTCCATGGCGGAGAAATAGAACTTAACGGCTCTCATGGTTCACAATTCATTACCGGACTACTTTTAGCACTTCCTTTTGCGGACGTTGATTCTATTGTAAAAATAAATGGATTAGTATCTAGACCATATATAGAGATGACTCTAGAATTGATGAAGGATTTGGGCCTAGAGTGCGATCACGAACATCATGATAATCTAGATTTGTTTTCAATCCCTGCAAATCAATGCTTTGAAGGAGTTGAAGTGGAGATGGATGGGGATTGGAGTTCAGCCGCTGTGCTTCTTGCACTAGGAGCTCTTTGCGGAAAGCCAGAACTCGAGATAACTGGAATTAGAGGGAGATTTAGCCAAGCTGATTCAGCAATAAAAGGCGCTCTATTATTTGCAGGC
>MDTD01188682.1_pt1 | contig 11922 bp, 11 predicted proteins | sample 811221 | NCBI WGS metagenome assembly MDTD01 (sample SAMN05326646, study PRJNA326480) | marine metagenome | isolation source: seawater | place: Pacific Ocean: South West | collected 2011 | reverse complement strand
TCCGATAGAGGTAGTCATTTATAACTTAGGAGCCCAAACAGGCATGAAGCTGCTGAGTCAAACAACTTATAAAGAATTTGAGTGGGGATGGAAAATGGCAAGCTTTGGGCTATTTAGGGTTGCTAAAATTCTTTGCCCTTTGATGGTTGAGAGGGGAAAGGGGACCATCTTGGTTACTTCAGCTACTGCAGCCATGAGAGGAAATGCCACTCAACATTCACACGCGGCCGCTATGGCCGGCCGAAGGATGCTTTGTCAGTCTCTAAATGCTGAGTTTGCTTCGAAAGGCATACACGTAGCTCACATTATTGTAGATGGCGCCGTCGATGCTCCTGATACTCTAGGAAAAATGTTAGGCCCTGAAATGTATCAACAGCTTAGAGAAACCAAAGGAATGGAGCATGATGGTCTGTTATTGCCTGAGGAGATAGCCAAAACTTATTTTCATTTATCGCAGCAACATCGTTCTGCCTGGACGCACGAATTAGATCTGAGGGCATTTTCAGACTTGGCATGGTGGAACCACGCAACTATGCTGGATGATGATTGATTTTGAATTTAGAGATTTGAATGTCGTCTTGACCTAGATCCTTATAGTTATCATCTATTCTTCCTTGTATATACTCTTTCCAAGTGAAGGATCTGTAGTTAGGTTTAGAAAGTGCTAATTCTTGCAATGGCTCTATCAAGGAATCTCTTTGTGGGTTGTAAAAGTAAGGAGTACTAAATCTTGCTTCAGATGTTCTTTTCAATACTCTGTGGACCGCTGCAATGTAGTTATCATTAGTCCACACTTGCATCGCATCTCCAAGATTTACAACAATAGTGTCTTTTTCGGGGACAATATCGATCCAGCCAAATTTCTTTGACTTTGCTTGAAGGCCGCCCGTCATATCTTGAAGAAGCAGTGTAAGAATACCTGGGTCCGTGTGATGATGAAGGGCCATATCTCCTAGATCATTTGCTTGATTTTTTTCTTCAATTGAAAGCGGATCTTCTACAGGGTAGAAATTTAATCTCGCATTGCTTGTTCTAGAGTCTCCAAATATGTATTTATTTTTGTCTAGTCCTAGACAGACAAGAACCAGCTGTAGTGTCTTTTCTGCAACATTCGATGATTTATTAAAGAAGGTCTCCATGGCCTCTTTGAACTCTTTTTCTTTTGGCCATTGATTAATATCATCTTCTTGTCTTGTTTCCATAAAATCAAAAACCTCTTTCAAGTCTCTCTTTTGTTTTGTAAGTTCCCTATCGTAGTAACCAAGCGGTATTTCTTCGGAACGCAACAATTTGAGTTTTTCAGCTCTCTCTTGAGAAAAAAACCACTCAGACATAGACCACATCTTGTCTATTTCTTGTTGCATCCCATGATTTTTTAGGAGAAAGAAACCATGATCTCTGCATGCCGAATCCAAAAGTTTGAGCTGGCTTTCATCATTGAAGGCATTTTCAAGATCTATAAGAGGTACATTTGGATCATGCATGGTTCTGAGCTCTTTCTGAAAAATTTATTACCCTTTCAAATGCATACATTGCTTTTAAGACATCTATATCTTTTCTTTGGCCTCCAATTATTTGAAGAGATGCTGGTAGGCCCGAACTAAGGAGTGATATTGGAATGACGCCAGCAGGATTTCTTGTCATATTTATGCCCATTGTAAAATCAACCCAAGATGGTGTCTCTTCACCATTTACAAATCCATCTCCTTCTAATTTAGGTGCTTGACCGCAAGTAGCAGGAGTTATGATCAGAGGTGATTCATTAAAGAATTGCTGCAGCTGAAAGCCTAGTTTATGGCACGAATCAACTGAAATTGCATAAGAGGCTCCATCCATGGTTGTTCCCATTTCTATAAAAAGCCTCAACAGAGGATCAATCTTTTCAAAATCATCTGTACCTATTAAATGCTGTTGTCTTCTAGCACATGCTGAAGCCCAAAACACCATCCACGCCTCTACAGGGTTCTCACTCCAAATTGTTTCTTTTTCGATTATCTCTACTCCAGCATCAGCTAGTTTATTAATTGCAATTTCACATTGCTCCATAACTTCTTTATCCACCGTCGAAAATCCCATAGTTGGAGACCAAATTGCTGATTTAGGCAGCTCTCCAGTTAATTGAGAAAACCAATTTAGGTTTTCTCCTTCAAGTGAAAAGATGTCTGTAGGATGAGGACCTACAGTAGCATCTAAAGCTAAAGCATTATCTTTAGTTGTGTTGGCCATAGGACCTTTTACTGTCAGTAAGCCTGATCCAGGAGGAGTATCTCCTCCAATTGGTATTCTTCCTTGTGAAGTTTTTATGCCTGCTAAGCCACCTAACGCTGCAGGTATTCTTATAGAGCCACCGCCATCAGACCCAGTTCCTAAAGGTATCATTCCAGAAGCTAAGGCTGCAGAAGTCCCACCGGAGGATCCTCCGGGTGAAAATTCTAAATTCCAAGGGTTCTTTGTTGCTCCGAAAGGTCCATTATCTGTCTTACCTTTATGGCCAAATTCAGGTGTATTTGTCTTGCCAAGAACTATGCATCCTTCATCGCGCATCCTTCTAACTAAGATAGAGTCTTCCTTCGCAGGGGCATCATTTACATGAAGCTCTGACCCAAAGGCTGTTACGAATCCTTTTGCATCTTCTAGGTCTTTCACACCAATGGGTATTCCAGCTAGTTTTCCAACATCTTCTCCGTTTTGTATCCTTGCGTCTATGCTTTCAGCTTGGGCTAGAGCGTCTTCATGATTAGTAGAGCAGAATGCATTTATCTCATGATCTAACTTCTCAATATTATCTATTGCAGCTTGAGTGACTTCTGTAGCAGAAATCTTTTTAGACTTAACGTTGCCAACTAATTCTTCCAACGAAATATCTCTAAAATCCATAGTATTCTCTCCAAATATTTAATTGATGTTATCATTTTTTTTCTAATATGCTTTTAAATTATTATGAACTTTGAACACTCTAAAAAAACAAAAGAACTCATATCTCTAGTCTCAAACTTTATCGAAGATAGAGTTAAACCCAGAGAAAAAGAATACTTAGATTCTATGGAAGCATTCAGGGAATCTGGCAATCCTTGGCAGGTTCCTCAAGTTCTCTATGAACTAAAAAAAGAGGCTAAAGATCAAGGGCTTTGGAATTTTTCTCTTACTGGAGAGCTCGGTTATGGATTGACCAATCTCGAATTTGCTCCACTTGCTGAGATGATGGGAGTTGGATGGACCTCAGAAGTATTTAATTCATCTGCACCTGATGCAGGCAATATGGAAGTTTTAGATAAATATGGAAGTGAATATCAAAAAGATCGTTGGCTTACTCCTCTTTTAAACGGAGAAATTAGATCTGCTTTTGCTATGACAGAACCTAATGTCGCATCATCGGACGCTACCAATATCTCCAGCACCATAATAAAAGAGGGAGGTGAATATGTTGTTAATGGAGAAAAATGGTGGACATCGGGCTATGGACGACCTGATTGTGATTTTATGATTTTTATGGGAGTGTCTAATCCTGATGCTCCTAAACATCAAAGACAGTCTCAGATCATTATTCCAAAAAATACACCAGGCATAACTTTGAAAAGAATGTTAACTGTTTATGGATCTGATCATGCTCCAAATGGTCATGCTCACTTAGTTTTTAATAACGTGAGAGTTCCTGAAGAAAATATGATTTTAGGCGAAGGCAGAGGTTTCGAGATAGCGCAGGGTAGATTAGGCCCAGGTCGAATCCATCATTGTATGAAAATTATTGGAGCAGCAGAGCTTGCATTGGAATTGCTCTGTAAGAGAGCTACAACTAGAAAAGCATTTGGTAAGGCTATTGCAGAATTGGGTGGGAACTATGACGTAATTGCTAAATGTAGAAATGAGATAGAGATGTGTAGGCTTTTAACTTTAAAAGCAGCTTACATGATGGATACTGTCGGCAATAAAGAGGCTAAAAGCGAGATAGCACAGCCAAAAGTAGAAGTTCCTAGTATGGCTGTGAGAGTCATCGAAAGGGCAGTTCAGATACATGGAGGAGCTGGCGTTTCGCAAGACACTCCCTTAGCAAGTTTGTATAGCTCCATTCGATACTTGCGTATTGGTGATGGTCCAGACGAGGTTCACCTAAGAACCATTGCCAAGGATGAACTGAGTAAGTATCTAGATTAAGGTCTTAAGCTTTTGTCAGTCTTTCCTGACTTTATGGATAGCATTTTTCTTGCGAATTCCATTTCCTTATCTGCATTGTCTTTATTGAGCTTAAATTGCTCAGAATCTTGAGTAGCTATTATTATTCTTCCAGAATCAGTGTCCAGCCTAACGCTGTCAGATTTGAATATTTTATTTTTTTTAGAGATAACAATTGCCTCTATTTCGTTATTAAGGTCTTCAGGATGACAACCTTCTATCAATTTCTTTAATTCTTTTAATTTCATATGAAAATTATATCAAAAATATGCTATTTATGACAGCGTTGTCTCTTATTCAAAGTCAGCTGCCAGGCTATTTACAGTAGCTAGAGAAATTTCTTTGGTTTTGATGTTGTAGTTAGGGTGATTAATTCCGGCATAAAGCATCTTAGTAGCCTTGAAATCTTCTATCATAGCTTGAGTGAATTCAAATCTCAGAAAGTGGACTGCCGAGGTCTTTTCCTCATTGGATCTTTCTAAGTCTTCGTCAGCAATGGCAAAAACTCTTTCATTTTCTCCTATTTGTAACCAGACCTTATCTTCGACAAGATGCAGATCTCGAAGTTTTTCCGCTCTCACTACTTTATCTGGATATTCTATTAACATAGTTGCTTTGAGATTAGATCCATCTGGTATGAGAGGATTGTAGGCAGACAACTCTTCTTCTATCCCCTCGGGTTCAAAAATTTTTTCAATTCTTAGCATTTCCTGAACTTGATACTTTATTGTTTCAAGGCTCTCAAAGAGTAGGCTAATATTTTCTCCAATTTGGATAAGTCTATCTTTCTTTATCTTCAGCACTTCGGCTCTTAGCTCCTCTCTGTTGGCGCTATATTCTTCCAATGAAAGAAGATCTGTTTTATTTAGATTAGTCATTTAATCAACTCCATATGCTTTTTTTATTAATGAAATTGGATGGGCTGAATCTGGTTTATTTTTGGAGACATGTTGAATTTGCTTTGCTGCTAAAGGGCAGTCGCTTGTTAAATGATCCGGTTCTGATTCATCAACTTTTCTTGAAACAGGTCTGGCAATCTTAACTGAGTTTTTGTGTGTTTCTTCTCTTACGGCATAAGTACCATCATGACCAGAGCATCTTTCTATAGCTTGCACTTCTGTCTCTGGAACAAGCTCTAACAGTTCTTTTGTTTTGGGTCCTATGTTTTGAACTCTTTGATGGCATGCAACTTGATATGCAATTTTTCCTAATGAATTTTTAAAATCTTTGTTAAGCAACCCTTTTGACTCTCTGTCTGATAGGTATTCGAAAGGGTCAAACATATGTTGTTTAATAACCTTTAGTTCTTCTTTGTCATCAAAAAGTAATGGCAGTTCTTGCTTGAACATCAATACGCAAGAAGGAACTAGCGAAATAATGTCGTATCCATTTTCAATTTCTTGCATGAGTTTTGGAACATTCTGTTCCATTAAATCTTCTACCGATTTCAAGTCTCCAAGATCAAGTTTTGGCATGCCACAGCATTTATCGTCTACCATGATTTTTGCTTCGATTTGGTTATGCTCAAGCACCTTGAGAAGGTCATTGGCGAGTTCTGCATCATTGTTTCTGCAATAACAGCCTACAAATAGGGCAACTTTTCCTGTGGTTTTCTCTGTTGAGGTAATAGTTTCAATGAGCTGTGGTTCAAATTTTTGCACTGACTTTTCAAACTTGGGCCATGGAGCTTCTTCATGTACCCCTGTAATTTTTGCAGCAACCTTTCTTGCTTTGGGGCTTGCAGAAATCGCTTCATAGGTTATGTCTACTAGAGGCAATTTCATAAGGCTTCCGAGCTTATCTGTTGAAGTAAGAAGGCTGTCTCTAGCTCTTTGCTTTAGGGGTTTGTTCTTTTCTTCATAAGCTATGGCTTTTCCTCTTAGCATTAAGTGAGGAAAGTCTAATGCCCAGGGGTGTGGAGGAACATAAGGGCATTTAGTTTGGTAGCATAAGTCGCACATGTAACATTCATCGACAACTTTTTGGAAATCATTTTTATCCACACCGTCGAGCTCAAACGTCTCGGACTCATCGATTAAGTCAAAAAGGGTAGGGAAGGATTCGCATAGACTGACGCATCTACGACATGTATGGCAAACATCATAAACTCTCTCTGATTCCTTAAGAAATTCTTCCTTATCCCAAAAAGAATCTTCCTTCCAATTAACAGGGTGTCGTGTAGGGGCTTCTAGACCTCCCTCTTTATCTGAAAATATATCTGACATAAAGCTAGCCATTAAGGTGCGCGTAGCGCACCTTATGGATAATTTGATAGGTTGTTATGCTAACTCTTCTAAAGCTTTAGAAAATCTATTAGCGTGTGATCTTTCGGCTTTAGCTAGAGTTTCGAACCAGTCCGCAATTTCGTCAAAACCTTCTTCTCTAGCTGTTTTTGCCATACCAGGGTACATATCGGTATATTCGTGTGTTTCTCCAGCTACAGAAGCCTCAAGGTTTAGTTTAGTTTCACCCATAGGAAGACCAGTTGCAGGATCACCAGTTTCCTCGAGATATTCTAAGTGACCGTGAGCGTGACCTGTCTCACCTTCAGCAGTAGATCTGAAAACAGCTGCAACGTCATTATGACCTTCAACATCAGCTTTAGCTGCGAAATACAAATACCTTCTATTTGCTTGAGATTCTCCAGCAAACGCATCTTTTAAATTTTGTTCTGTGTTAGTTCCTTTAAGACCTGACATAGTTTTCTCCTTATTAAAAAATTTATTTTAATTGAAATTTAGCAATTATTTGTTGTTGAAATCCATTATTAAATTGATAACAGTTCTCATTAAGTATTGCGACCATTAATTAAGATGATCGAATTCTATGGGGTTTACATTTATTTGTATAATCATTAATTTAAATTATTATAATAGATAAAATCTATAATGAATTTAAAGGATCTTCAATATTTTATCAGCTTGGCTAAACATAAAAACTTTAGTAAAGCTGCCAGAGAGTGTTTTGTTACCCAACCAACACTCAGCAATCAAATTAGCAAGCTTGAAGAGGAATTAGAGTTAAGTTTATTTGAAAGAACCAATAGAAAAGTATCAATCACTCAGGAAGGTAAGTTGATATTAGATGTAGCCAAAAAAACACTAGAAAATATCTCAGAAATTCAAAAAATTGCCCATAGATTCAAAGAACCTCTAATGGGCAGATTAACCCTCGGAGCCATTCATACACTAAGCCCTTATCTTTTACCTATCATTCTGCTTCCGTTGAAAGAATCTTTTCCGAATCTTGATCTTGTGTTGTTTGAGGCAACAACTAATGAACTTCTCGAGGAGCTAGAGTCTGGAAAAATAGATGCTGCTCTATTGGCTACTTCCATAAAAAAAGAAAAAAACTTGAAAGAACTCAAATTATTCAAAGAGCCTTTTTGGTTAGCACATCCAGCCAGCCATAAAATATACGGTGTCGATAACATTACTGTAAAACAACTGCAAAGATTGGATCTTCTTCTCTTGCCTGAAGAGCACTGTTTATCTGATCAGGTTAAATCTGTATGCGGCATTAAATCTAATGACTCTGACAGCCCCATGCAGTGGTTGCATGCAGGTAGTCTTGAAACCATTCTTCAATTTGTTGCAAAGGGCCAAGGTTCAACTCTCGTACCTGCTTTGGCCACCTATGAGGGCAGGGTCAATTCCCAAGGATTGATTGTAAGGAAACTAGAGATAGACACTGCATATAGAAATATATCAATGGCTTATAGGAAAGATTTTTCAAAAGAATCTGATTTGAAGATCTTGGGAAACTTTATAGTTAAAAACCTTCCAAATATAGTTGATCCCATTTAAATCTTGTTGAAGATTTAAAAATCCAAGCTATCATTCTTAGTACAAGTGTAAAGGGGAGGACGCGTCCTGAGAATTAAACCCTTTGAACCTGATCCATACAATAATGGCGGAGGAATTACATGGCATCAAATTTATACAAATATTTTTTATCTCTATTTTTTCTTTTCTACCAAACAGTCTTGCTGTCCGAGACATTGGATGAAATCATTGTTTCAGGCGATTGGAGAGAAATTGAGCAAAACAGGAAAGAATCCAGTCTTGAAGTTTTTAACGAAAATTTTTTAGAAAAAAGAAAAATTAAACATTTTGAAGACTTAACTTATTCCATCCCTAATCTCAACTTTGCGGCAAGCGATTCCAGACCTAGATACTTTCAAATTAGAGGTATCGGGGAGCGTTCAGGATATGAGGGAACCCCAAATTCTTCAGTTGGATTCTTAATTGATGATATTGATTTCTCTGGTCAAGGAGGGATTGCCTCTTCTTATGATATTCAGCAAGTAGAAGTCTACAGAGGCCCCCAAGGAGCAAGGATGGGAGCTAATTCTTTGGCAGGAATGATTTACATTAAAACAAATGATCCTGTGGATAGATATCAAGCAGAAGCAAATTTAACTATCGGAGACTATGGAAGAAAAGATCTGGGCGGAGTGATAAATGTTCCAGTAAGCGATAACTTAAAATACAGACTAAGTGTTAAGAAAGAGAATGTAGATGGATTTAGGAACAACTTGTATCTAAATAAATCCGATACTTCTAGAAAGGATGAGCAATCGTACAGATTAAAATTAAAATGGGAGCCTAACAAAAAATCTGAATTGAATTTTGTACATTTTGGCCATGATTTCGATGACCCTGCAGATATTTGGACCATCGATAATTCTTTAAACACCCTTTCTGATCGTCCAGGTATGGACGCTCAAGATTCCAATGCTTATGGCCTCAAATATTTAAATAGTTTAACTTTTGGTGAATTACAACTTCTATATTCAAGAACAGATAGCGATATTATTTTTAGCTATGATGCAGATTGGGGCAATCCGCTATCCCATCAACCCTACATATATGATTATTTTTCTGAAACTTTAAGAAATAGAAAAACCTCAAATATGGAATTGCGCCTCCTATCAAATAATTCAAGCGTGACAAATAGCGTATTTGAATGGATTGCAGGTATCTCTATTTTTGAAATTGATGAGGATAATAGTAAGTCAGATGATGGGGCTTATGGAGATCCTTTCGATGGATATGAAACGTTTTATAGCTCTTCATTTTTTTCAAGTGACTTCTCTTCAAAAAGCAAATCTTTGTTTGGCAACCTAGACTATTTGTTTAGTAACAAAAGCAAGCTATCTTTTGGATATCGATGGGAGGATTGGAAAGCTGATTATCTGGATTCAAATAGCGAGTCCTTTAATCCTTCTAACAATATGAATGGAGGCAAGATTTCATATATTAATAATCCTGACAGTGCGACAACATATTTTTTAAGTATTGCAAAGGGATATAAGCAAGGTGGCTTTAATCTGGGAACAGGTTTTAATGACTCTAAATTTTCAAATAGTATTAATTATGATCCAGAGACATTAATTAACTATGAAATTGGATTCAATAAATATCTGACAAATTTTGATACATTCTTTGATTTAGTTTTCTTTTACTCAGATCGTAAAGATCAGCAAGTACTGATATCTACTCAAGTAGACCCACAAGATCCCAATACTTTTTTGTATTTAACTAAAAATGCCGCAGAAGGAAAAAACTATGGGGCGGAATTTAGTTTAAAAACAGAATTAACAGAAGCTTTGGATGCCTATATCGACATAGGTATTTTAAAAACTGAAATTAGAAATTACGAATCTAGAAAAGATTTGGAAGGAAGAGAGCAAGCACATGCTCCTTCTTACAGTTTTGCTGGAGGTATAAACTGGAAATTAACTGATCAGTTAGAACTTCTTTTAGATATAAACGGTAAAAATAGCTTCTATTATTCAGATTCTCATGACAATGAGTCTGATTCCTATGTCCTCACAAATTTAAACCTGATATATCAAAACCAAAAAATCACTTATAACTTCTGGATAAGAAATATATTTGATGAGTATTACTCAGTAAGAGGTTTTTACTTTGGTAATGAGCCACCAAATTTTGAAGACACGCTATATGAGAGACATGGCGACCCTAGAAATCTTGGTCTAACGATTACTTATAATATTGAATAATTATTTATTTATCTTTGAAGCTATTGCAGTCTTCTTGGCTGTTGGATATTTGCTCTTGGCTGTGAAACAAGATATTCGATGTTGGATAGCTGGAATAATAAGCTCAACTATATATTTATTCTTAATGTTTCAAGCAAATTTGTATATGGAGTCAATGCTTCAGATATTTTACATCCTTATGGGATTCTACGGATGGCTACAATGGAACATTAAGGCTGAAGATGACAAGAGCTTACTTATAACTACATGGACTTTTAAAAAACATTTTCTGGTAGTCTCTTCGATTCTTGGCTTTTCACTATTATTTGGAATGTTTCTTGGAACTTACACGCAAGCCGCTCTTCCATTTCTTGATTCTCTTACAACTTTCGGAGCGCTTGTTGCGACATATATGGTTGCAAAAAAAATCCTAGAGAATTGGATATATTGGTTCCTTATCGATGCTATTTCAGTGATGCTCTTTTTCAATCGAGAGCTTTATCTAACGGCTTTATTGTTTTGCATTTATTTAATAATTATTTTTTTTGGCCTAAGAACCTGGATAAAAGAATATAAGTCACAGGAAGTAGCTTAGACCTAGTTTATTGAGATTTAGTATCAAGCTCAGAAAAATATGAGAGAATGAGGCATAAATTGGAGTAGATTATGGCTAAAGCTTTATACCCTGGAACCTTTGACCCAATCACACTTGGTCATATTGATATTATTGAAAGAGCACTTCATCTCTTTGATGAGGTGACAATTGCAATAGCTACAAGCGCTTCAAAAAAGCCTATATTCACTCTTGAGGAAAGGATCGAGCATGTCGAAAAAATCTTCAAAGGCAATGATAGAGTAAATGCAATCGGCTTTACCGGCTTGGTTGTAGATTTAGCAAAAGAGCAAAATTCAAATATTTTGATAAGAGGCCTTAGGGCTGTCTCAGACTTTGAGTATGAATTTCAGTTAGCAAATATGAACAGGGCTATGTCACCTGACTTAGAAAGTATTTTCCTAACACCAAAGGCTAAGTTTTCTTTTCTATCCTCAACTCTTGTTAGAGAGATTGCATCCATGGGAGGCAAAATTGATTCTTTTGTTGACCCTATAGTGAAGGAAGCCCTAGAGAATAGGTTTAAAACCTAGTTTGACACTTTGGACAGTAGGCACTTGCCCTCTGTCCTATTCTTCTACTTTTAATTAAGGTACCGCACTTAAAACATTCTTCTCCTTCTCGGCCATAGACCATCAAACTTTGCTTAAAGTAACCCGGTGAACTATCACCACTAACAAAATCCCTTAGGGTTGTTCCCCCTAGTTCAATGGATTGCCTTAAGACTTTTATAATTTCTATTGCCAGCTCTTCATACTTTTTCTTAGTTACCTTGCCTGACTGAGAATAGGGATTTATGCCTGCAGCATACAGCGCTTCGCTTGCATAAATATTTCCAACTCCCACAACAATTTTTGAGTCCATAATAAAATTTTTCACTGGAACTTTTCTTTTTCTCGAAAGTTTAAAAAGGTGATCACCATTAAATGAATTGCCAAGCGGTTCTGGGCCTAAATTTTTTAATAAGAAATGTTCTTCAGGATTATCGGTCCACAAGAAACAGCCAAACCTTCTTGGATCGCAGTACCTCAAGATAGTTCCGTCTTTGAAACTTATATCAATATGATCATGTTTTTTTAATTCATCAGTGTCATTAATTCTTAAACTTCCAGACATACCAAGATGAATTATC
>MDTD01080812.1_pt1 | contig 11922 bp, 10 predicted proteins | sample 811221 | NCBI WGS metagenome assembly MDTD01 (sample SAMN05326646, study PRJNA326480) | marine metagenome | isolation source: seawater | place: Pacific Ocean: South West | collected 2011 | reverse complement strand
TTCTTTACCCTCACTTATGATTTTTAAAAAAATTTTCTCTCCAGCAGTATCTATAATTAAATTATTCATAATATTTTTAATTCAATGTGAAATAGCACAATCAGATGAAAATTATAATAAATATTTTGCAAATGAGAAGGGTATTGTTTCTATAATGTATCATAGATTCAATGAATCAAAATATCCTTCAACTAATATTCAAATGGATATTTTTAAGCAACATATTAATAGTATTAAAAATGAAGGATATAATTTTTTAGTTCCTAGTTTGCTTCCTACGGTATTTTTTGAAGAAAAATCTAAAAAAACTTTTTTGTTAACAATTGATGATGGTTATCTCTCTTTTTATAAAAATGCATGGCCATATTTAAAAGATAATAAAATACCTTTTTTAATTTTTATATCTACAGAAGCAGTAGGTAAAAAAGGTTATATGAGTTGGAAACAAATAAAAGAGATAGAAAGATACGAATTTGTATTTATAGGTAACCATTCTCATTCACATGACTACTTAATAAATTTTAGTTTTGAGGAATTCAAGCAAGATATTAAAAAATCTATTGAGATTTTTAAAACTAATCTAGGTTATAATCCTAATTTTTTTTCTTACCCATTTGGAGAATGGAATTCTAAACAAAAAAGATTTATCAGTGAACACTTTGATTTTGCATTTGGCCAGCATTCTGGTGTAATTGACCTAAATAAAGACCAATATGAGTTACCAAGATTTCCAATAAATGAAAAATATGGAGATTTAGATAGGTTTAATTTTTTGGTAAACTTATTACCTTTACAATATCAAGAAATAATACCAGAAGAAAAAATGATAGAAAACAACAACCCACCTGAAATGGAGGTCAAATTTTTTCCAAATCAGAAAATTGATAATATTAATTGTTTTTCAAATGAGGGAAGCGGTTGGGATGCTTCAAATTTAGAAATTGAAAATAATATTTTAAAAATTAAATTTAGGGATAAATTTAATACTAGAAGAGGAAGAATTAATTGCTCTATTAAGGACGAACAAGGATGGAGATGGTTTGGGGTCCAATTCGTCTTAAAAAATATAAAAGATAATTAAATTAAATTTTTTACAGCTTCACTATTTGGAAGAATTTTGACATCATCAAAATCAATCAAAGAATTTTGTTGAATAATTTTCTTTAAAACAGTTGTGTATTCTTTGCCTGTCTCTGCATATCGATCTAAATGATCTACCAATTCAAGACTATTTAATTTACCAACATTGTCTCTCTGAATTGCTCTAAGATATCTCATTTTTCTGTAAGACTTATGCGTATTTAAGTTTCTGGCGTATGCTCTAACAGATGATTTTAACACATTAAACATCATTACCTTGTGAGTTGTTCCAGCGTCAGCGGCAGCTGGCTTTATACCTTTATCAGTGTAAGTCCATTGTCCAAATAATGCATTTCCCTCTAAAGCAAATCTTGATGTTCCCCAACCAGTTTCTTTTGCTGCTTGAGCGATAGCCATAGACGGAGGTATTATATCCATTCTTCTTTTAAGAGTTGGGATATCTTTGTTTGTGACTCCATATTGTTTGAATTTTTTGTTTAACCATTCATTATCAGATGAGGAATTATTGTTTTTATTCAAAATCGCAAAAAGTTTTTTTCTATCAAGAAGAATTTTGTTATTTTCTTCAAGCACTAAAGGTAAAACTATTTGTATAAAAAGGTCTTTTCTTTTTTTAGTACTTTGAATTTCTTTCAACTCATAAGGTAATTTGCCTATTTCAACAGGTTTTGCAATTTTGTTTTTCCTTACATCACTTAATTTGTAATTTGTGTCTTCAAAAAGTTGATATAAAACTGACGCTTTCAACCTCACACCTGTCTCTAAAGAGTCTTCTTCTGAAACTTCGCCGTATAATTCTTGATAAACTAAATCTTGGTCCGTGAAATTACTATCTTGATCAATTTTTTGATCATCCAGTATTTTGCCTTCTAAAACTTGAGTAAGCTTTTGACTTGATGAATTCTCAATCTCAGGGTTTGATTTAAGTGATTTACTAATAAGTTTGTAAGACGGAGGCAATATATAGAAAAAAGAAATAATTAATAAAGAAGCAAGTGAAATATGGTATAGGTTTTTAAGGCTTGATTGTTTTTTTACAGATGACCTTCTGAACATTACAAAACCTTTCTTAGAAATTATTCTTCTTAAAGATTTAATGTCCATATTTTTTATTTTAATATTTTTTAGCATAAAAACTAATTATTGACTGGAACAACTTCTATTACTTCTGGAATATAGTGTTTAAGTAAATTCTCAACACCTTTTTTTAATGTCATAGTTGAACTTGGACAACCCGAACAACTTCCTTGCATTTCAACAACCACTTTTCCATTTTTATATTCTTTAAACTTAATATCTCCACCATCTCTAGCCACCGCTGGTCTGATTTTTGTCTCTAAAATTTTTATTATTTTTTTCTCAATCTCATTTATGCTTTCTTCTTTTTTACTTGACTCAGATGATCTTTCATAAACAAATTTTTTTCCACTAGAGTAATACTCGTTAATGAATGAAATAATTATATGTTTAATATCTTCCCAATTTTTTTCTGGATTTTTATTAACTGATAAAAAATCATCCGAAATAAAAATACCTGTTACACCATTTATGGATAATATATTACTAATAAGCTCGTTTGAAGTTTGTGCTTTTTCAGTGAATTCTACAGGTCCAGATAGAGAAACTTTTTCACCTGGTAAAAATTTTAGTGAATTTGGATTTGGCGTATTTAAAGTTTGTACAAACATTACTTTTATATAGTTAGAAATATTAATTTTTAAAGATTAAATTAATGCTAAAAACCAACGATTTTTTTTAAATTTTCAATTTTTTTAGATGCTATTGCATCTGCTTTTTCAGCACCATCTTTTAATACTTTATCTATAAACAATTGATCATTTAACAATTTATTTATCTCAAAAGAAATTGGTGATATCTTATCTACAATTAAACTTGCTAACTTTTTTTTAAATTCAGAAAAATTTTTTCCTGAGAATTCATTTATTGTATTGCTTAAAGTTTGATCGCTTAAACTGGAATAAATACCTAATAAATTTGCTGCCTCAGGTCTATTAGATAATCCATTTTCATTATCGGGAAGAGGTTCTGTGTCTGTTTTCGCTTTTTTTATTTTATTTAAAATTTGATCACTACTATCATTTAAATTGATTCTGCTAAATTCTGATGGATCTGATTTACTCATTTTTTTTGTTCCATCTTTTAAACTCATAATTCTTGAAAAATTTTTTTGTATTAAAGGCTCTGGTGTAATAAAGAAATCTGGTGAATTAAAATCTAAATTAAATTTGTCTGCAATATCTCTTGTTAATTCCAAATGTTGTTTCTGGTCCTCACCAACTGGTACATGTGTTGCATCGTAAAGCAATATATCTGCAGCCATAAGTATTGGATAAATATATAAACCTATGCTCGCTTTTTCTTTATCTTTACCTGCCTTTTCTTTAAATTGTGTCATACGATTTAGCCAACCCATTCTCGCAATACAGCCAAGAATCCAAGACCCCTCTGAATGAGCTGACACTAAAGATTGATTGAAAATTATACTTTTTTTGTAATCTAAACCACTAGCAATGAATGCGGCTGCTGTTTCTCTGATATTTTTTTTTAAATCTTTTGCGTTTTGCTTTAGTGTAATTGCATGAAGATCGACAACACAATATATACAATTATTATCTGGATCATTTTGTAGACTTACAAAGTTTTTTATAGCTCCAATATAATTACCCAAATGAAGATTTCCAGTTGGTTGAACTCCAGAAAAAATTTTTTTGCTCATAATTTAATACTTTAATTTAATATCAGAATATTTAAATGTTTTTGTTAGTAATGATATTAAAATATAAATTAAAATAGTAATAAGAACCAAGATAATTATGGTAAATAATTTTAATTCACTTCCATAAATTAGATATTTTTCCAACAAATTTAGAAAAAAATTAAATATATAGATCGAAATTCCTGAAACTATTAAAATCTTTAGATTTGACGTATTTAAAATATTTCTAAAATGAAAATAGTTATTTATATTTAATTTCATAAATAACAATAAAGCGTTTATCCAAGATGATATACTTGTTGCTATTGGAATAATTATAAAACCAACATAATCAAAAAATAAAACACTTATTGAGATATTAATTATTACTGAAACTAGGGAATAATAAAATGGAGTTTTAGTATCGTTTCTTGCAAATAAAAAAGTTGAAAAAACTTTAATTATTGCAAAAGCTGGAAGTCCTAACGCAAAATAATATAAAGCGTTTGCTGAATTTGAAACACTAATTGTATCAAAAGCTCCATAACCAAATAATGCAGATGTAATTTCTTTTGAACCAACTATTAAGGCCATAGAAGCTGGCAAACTTAAGAATAAACATAGCTCAAATGATTTATTTTGAATAAAGGTAATTTTTACCTTATTTCCTAGTTTTATATTTCGGCTTAAGTTAGGTAAAATAACAGTTCCAATTGCAATTCCAGCTATAGCAAGATTTATCTGGTAAATTCTGTCAGCATAATAAAGATATGAAACAGCACTTGCTTGAAATGATGCGATTATTGTCCCTACTAGAATATTTATTTGTGTAACACCGGAGGAAAAAATTCCAGGTAAAAACTTATTAAAAAATATTTTAATTTTATTTGTTATTTTGAGTTTAAAATCAAGTGTTGGCAAGAAATATTTTTTTGCAAATAAATATACAAAAATTAGCTGTATTAATCCCGCTATGGATACACCATATGATAAATATATAACTAAATTATCATCTGAATTTTTTTCTAAATAAATAATAAATATTAAAATTAAATTTAAAATAATTGGAGCAGCTGCAGCTACGCCAAATTTATTATGCGAATTTAGTATTGCAGAAAAAAATGAGGCTAAACTTATAAAAAGTAAAAAAGGGAAAGTTATACGTGTTAATAAAGTGGTTAATTCTAATTTACTTTGATCTTCATAAAAGCCAGGAGCAATTAAATAAACAAAGCCAGGCATTAAAACTTCAACCAATGTAACCAAAACAAGAAGTCCCAACATTAAAAAGTTAAACACTTCATTAGCAAATTTTTTGGCTTTTGTTTTTCCGCTTATTAATTCAGATGAATAATTTGGAACAAATGCAGCGTTAAAAGAACCTTCTGCGAAAAGTCTTCTAAAAGTATTTGGAATCCTAAAAGCAACGAAAAATGCATCAGCAATAGGACCTGACCCCAGATAAATTGCGATTAAAACATCTCTTATATATCCTAAAAGTCTACTGATAATAATAAAGAAACTAAATGTACCTGTTGACTTAATTAAGTTCATAAATCATATTAGTCTTAATTTAGCTCTATTTGTATATCTAATTAATTCAAATGAAAAAAAATAAGATTGAACATTATACAACCAAAGAAGCTTTGGATTTCCATACATCAGGAAAACCAGGCAAAATTGAGATAACAGCTTCTAAACCAATGACAACTAAAAGAGATTTGGCGCTCGCATATTCTCCTGGAGTTGCGTCCCCTGTGCTAGAAATCAGTAAGAATCCTAACTTAGCATATGATTACACGTCTAAAGGAAATTTAGTAGCAGTCATAAGTAACGGTTCTGCAATTCTAGGTTTGGGAAATTTAGGTGCAGCTGCATCAAAACCTGTTATGGAAGGTAAAGCAGTTCTTTTTAAAAGGTTCGCGGATATTGATTCAATAGACATTGAAGTTGATAGTAAAAATAATGACGAGATAATCAGCACAGTAAAAAATATATCTTCTACATTTGGAGGTATAAATCTTGAAGATATAGCGGCACCTGATTGTTTTATTATTGAAAAAAAACTAAAAGAGATTGTAGATATACCCGTATTTCATGATGATCAGCATGGAACAGCAATTATAACTACTGCTGCATTAATTAATGCTTTAGATATAACTGGAAAATCAATCAAAAAAGTTAAAGTAGTTGTTAATGGAGCTGGAGCTTCTGCTTTAGCATGCACAGAACTATTCAAAAAGAGTGGTATTAAAAACGAAAACTTAACTATATGTGACCGTAAAGGTGTTATTTACAAAGGTAGAGAAAAGGTAGATCAGTGGAAATTAAAGCATGCAATAAATACAAAATTTCGAACTTTGAAGGAAGCAATAAAAGGAGCCGATGTATTTTTAGGATTATCAGCAAAAGATGCATTAACGCAAACGATGGTAAAATCTATGGCAAAAAATCCTATAATTTTTGCTTGTGCTAACCCAGATCCTGAAATAATTCCCGAAAGAATAGAAGAGGTGAGGTCAGACGCAATTATTGCCACTGGAAGGTCAGACTATCCAAATCAAGTAAATAATCTTATTGGCTTTCCATATATTTTTAGAGGTGCGCTAGATGTTAGAGCAAAAACAATTAATGAAGAGATGAAAGTGGCAGCCGCTCATGCTATAGCGAATCTTGCTAGAGAAAGAGTGCCAGATGAAGTAGCATCAGTAATGGGTGGCGTAAGGCCAACATATGGTAAAGAATATATTATTCCTTCTACCTTTGATCCGAGGCTAATAAGTGTAATTCCTGTGGCTGTTGCAAAAGCAGCTATAAAGACAGGTGTTGCAAGAAAAAAAATTACAGATTTTAATTTGTATACAGAACAATTAAAAAATAGACTAGATCCATCCGTATCTGTTATGCAAGGAATAAATTCTTTAATAAGAAAAAAACAAAAAAAAGTTGTTTTTGCAGATGGTGAAGATGAAAATAATCTAAAGGCAGCAATAGCTTTCCAAAATAGCGGTTTGGGAATTCCTATACTGGTTGCAAAAAAAGAGCTGGTTAAAAAGAAACTAAAAGAAATAGGTTATAATGAAAATCTTAATATAGAAATTGTAAATTCTACCGATAATGAGAAAAGAAATAAATACACCAAATTTTTGTTTAAAAAATTACAAAGAGAACAAGGGTTATTGGAAAGAGATTGTGATAAATTAATTAGAAATGACAGAGTTATATGGTCTACATGCATGGTTTCATGTGGAGATGCAGATGCAATGGTAACTGGTAACACTAGGAGATATTCAGCTTCACTTGAGAAGGTTTCAACAGTAGTGAATGCAAGACCTGGGGAAATTATTTTTGGTATAAACTTAGTTGTTAATAGAGGAAAAACTGTTTTAATAGCTGATACTGCAGTAAATGAATGGCCAAATTCAGAACAACTTGCAAATATTGCAATATCTTCATCAAGGATAGCTAGACTATTTGGTATGGATCCAAAGGTTGCATTTCTATCTCATTCTACCTTTGGTCAGCCAACTACTGATAGAACTTTAAAAGTTAAAGAGGCTGTAGAAATTTTAGATAAAAAGAAAGTAGATTTTAAATATGATGGAGAGATGCAGCCAGACGTAGCTCTTGAGGATATTTTCAAAGAACTTTACCCATTTTCTGAAATTGTTGGAAATGCAAATATTTTAATTATGCCAGGATTACATGCTTCAGCTATATCTTTTAAATTAATTAAATCAATGAGTAGAGCAAAAGTAATTGGACCACTTCTTATTGGTTTAGCAGAGCCTATCGAAATAGCACCTCTAAGAACGTCTACTTCTGAAATATTAAATCTTGCTTCAGTAGCTGCTTATTCTGCAGAAATAATTGATTATAAAAAATAATTAATTTTTTTGTATCCTTAAATCTTCAACTAACAAAATGCTAACAATTACACCTTCTACATCCATTATCTGTTTAGCTTCATCAATTACTTCATCCCTTTCCTCTATAGTTTCTGCGATACCATAAATGTAAATCTTCTTTTTGTAAGTATCTATATTATAGTTAACAGCTTTAGTTTTTTTATTAAATATCAATGCTGATTTAAGCTGAGATGTTATTAATAAATCTTTTGCAGACCGTTTGAAGTCAAATCCATCTTTTATTTTTAAATCATTTTTAACAGATCTAGCTCCTTTAATTTCCCATGCTATTTTAGTAATGTTTAATTTTTCTTCAACTGTGTCGACCTTTCCTGTGATAAAAATTCTTCCATCTATTATTTTTGTTCTTACATTTAAAAGATAACTTTTATTTGTGGATATCAATTTTGCATCTAAATTTTTATCCATCATTGAGTCGTCAATTTGAGTTCCAACAGTCCTTGGATCCATTGCAACAGTAACACCCGTCCCAAATATTCCAGTTGATGATGTTCCTACGCATGATGTTAAATAAAATGGGATTAAAAATATAATTAATAATTTAATTTTCATTTTTGATTTGAAGACAATAATTATAAATTTTTGATTTTGAAATATTTTTTTCCTGAGAAAATATGCGAACAATATCTTTAACTGATTTACTATAAATAAGTTTTCGGATTTTTTTTTTATCTGATTCGTTTAAATCTTTTTCACCAACATTACTTTGTTCTGAAATTATAACTGTAACTTCACCTTTGGGATTAAATAATAATTTATCAACTTCTGACATCTTGCCCCTATAAAAACTTTCATGGAGTTTGGTTAATTCTCGACATATTAAAATCTCTCTATCAAAAAAAAAATTTTTTAATAATTCAAATTTTTTGATTAATTTTTTTGCCGATATAAAAAAAATAATTGAACATTTTAGATCTTTAAAAAACATAAATTCTTTAATAATTGAATTATCAGTATCAGATAAGAATCCATGAAAATAAAACTTATCTGAAAAACCTGAAATTGATATTGAGGCTGTAATAGCTGAGACACCGGGTATAGGGATAACATTGATATTTTCTTGAACACAACGTTTTACTAATATTCTCCCTGGATCTGAAATTGTTGGGGTTCCAGCATCAGAAATTAATGAAATTATTTGATTTTCTTTTAAATAATCAACAATTTTCTCTAAATTTTTTTTCTCATTAAATTTATGATATGAGAGAATTTTTGTACTTATTTTATAAAAGGTTAATAACTTTTTAGATACTCTAGTATCTTCGCAAAGTATCAGGTTAGATTGACTCAATACATCTAAGGCTCTTAGTGTAATGTCTTTCAGGTTTCCTATAGGAGTTGAAACTAAATACAAACCATTCTTAATCTTATTTTTGTCTTCTTTTAGTGCCATATCCTAGGCTATAATATTTATAGTAAAATGAAACATCTAATAAAATTTTATACAATAATTATTTTTTCGATTATCTTTAGTTTTAATTCACTTGCAGCTGAAAAAATTAAAATTGGTCTTGTTGTGCCTTTGTCAGGAGAAAATAAAGATCTTGGTGAAAGCATATTAAAATCTGTGAGACTTGCTATAAATGATATTAATGATAGTAAAATTTTAATTGTACCAAAGGATAATCAAAATAATCCGGATCGAACATTGGAGGTTTCTAAGGAACTTTACGATGAAGGTATTAAGATAATTATAGGTCCTGTTTTTAAAAAAAATACACTAAAATTAAACCAACTAAACGATGATTTAATATTTTTATCTTTTACTAATAAGATTGATAATTCAGAGAAAAATATAATAAGTGCAGGGGTTAACTCAATTTCACAGTTTAATGCTATAAAAAAATTTCAGACACTTAATCAACTTGAAAGAAGTTTTTTGTTTTCACCCAATACTGAAATTCTTAAGGAAATCAAAACTGGCATAAAAAAATCTAAAATTAAATTAAAAGATAAATTTTTTTATGATCCAGATCCAACTCTAATTACAAAACAGATTGAAAATGTAACAAGGTATAGAATTAGAAAACAAAATTTGGAGGATGAAATTAAAAGAATTGAAAACTCAGATGAAGTTAATAAAGAAAAAAAATTAGCGCAACTTGCAAAACTCGACACTATAGGCGGGATAAACTTTGACTCAGTAATTATTGCTGATTTTGAGGAAGATTTAAAAAGTGTTGCTACATCTTTAATATATACGGATATACCACCGACCAGAGTTACATATATTACTTTAAATCAATGGTTTGATAAAAGTTTATTAAATGAAACTATGATACAACCAATTTATTTTCCATCAGTAAATTATGAAAATTATGTTAATTACCTTAATAAATATAATAGTAATTTTGAAAGCAACTCAAATCAAATAGCATTCTTAAGTTACGATGTAACAGGTTTGATTTATTATCTACTTTTTAAAAATAACTTTACTGTAGATAGTAAAATTTTTTATAAAAAAAATTCTTTTAAAGGAAAAACTGGCATATTTGAAATTGATAAAAATATTATAACACATCAACTTAATTTTTATGTAATTGAAAATAAGAAGATTAGAAAAATTTTTTAATTTTTTTAAATGCTTTATATCTGTGATCTATTTTAGATTTTTTTGAAAATAACATCTGGCCAAATGTAATTTTATAACCATTTGGAATAAATATCGGATCATATCCAAAACCATTAACTCCTTTTGGTTTTTCTGAAATGACACCCTTCACTATTCCTTGGGACTGATAATATCTGTTATCAGGCCAAAATATTGTTAGTGCACATACAAATCTGCATTTAATAATTTTATTTTTATTAGTTTTCTTTTTTTTTAGTTCTCTATATACTTTTCTTATTGCTAGTTTAAAATCTAACTTGCGACCAGCCCATCTTGCTGAATATATACCAGGTAGTTTTCCCAAAGCATCAATTTCAAGTCCAGAATCATCAGCTAAGCAAACTTCTTTAGTTTTTTTAGAATAATATCTTGCTTTAATCAGTGAATTTTCTAAAAATGAATATCCAGTTTCTTTGGGACTTTTAATTTTTAACCTTTTTGGTGTATACAAAATAATATCTTTAGGTATTAATTTCCTAATTTCTCTTACTTTTCCTTGATTATTTGACCCTAAAATTAATTTTTTAATTTTTTTTTTATACATCTGGAAATTATGAATTTTCTTACCATATACCGTTAATGGAAAAAGAAAAGGCTGAAGAACAATATAACTCTGAGACTAAAGACGTATCAAACAAAGAAAAAGAGGATACCATTCAATCTTCTCCAAACGATGATGCGAGTGATAATAAAAAAACTCCAGAAGATAAAATTACTGATTTAGAGGAAAAGCTAGTTCGCCAATATGCCGAAATGGAAAATCAAAGAAGAAGATATGAAAAAGAAAAAGATGATGCTTTTGAGTATGGTGGATTTACTTTAGCTAAAGAAACGTTAAATTTAATTGATAACTTAGAAAGATCTAAATTAACACTAGAAAACGACGAAGATTTAAAAAATTCAGAGGGTTTTGACAAAATTGTTGGTCATTTAGAAATTATTTATAAAGACATGTTATCAATACTTAAAAGAAATAATATTCTTGCCATTGAATGTATTGGAAAAAAACTTGATCCAAATCTACATCAAGCAATGATGGAGATTGAGGATGAAAATAAAGAAAGTGGAATAATTTTACAGGAAATTCAAAAAGGATTTATGATGAAAGACAGGCTATTAAGACCATCTTTAGTTGGGGTGGCAAAAAAAACGCAGAAAAAAGAGCAAAATACTGATGAAAATAAGGAAAAAAATAATGAAAAAAAGTAAGCAAATCCCTTGTAGATAGAAAAAACGAACATATATGAGATGGAGAAAAAAATATGAGTAAAGTAATTGGAATAGATCTTGGAACAACAAATTCTTGTGTAGCAATTATGGATGGTACACAAGCTAAAGTATTAGAAAATGCGGAAGGAGCTAGAACTACTCCCTCTGTTGTAGCTTTCAGTGATGAAGATGAAAAGTTAGTTGGTCAACCTGCAAAAAGACAGGCTGTAACTAACCCGGAAAATACAATTTTTGCTGTAAAAAGATTGATAGGGAGAAATTTCGAAGATCCAACAGTTAAAAAAGATATTGAAACAGCTCCATACAAAATTATTAAAGCAGACAATAATGATGCT